>OJCK01000392.1_pt1 | contig 14700 bp, 9 predicted proteins | sample 1592141 | NCBI WGS metagenome assembly OJCK01 (sample SAMN05416893, study PRJEB24817) | seawater metagenome | isolation source: Sea water | place: Canada:Atlantic | collected 2013-11 | reverse complement strand
TTCATAGTTCCAGTTTCTCAAGTTATTGAGTCTCTGGCAAACACGGGGCGATTCAGTGAAGAAAATGACTGCTCATGCGGTGCTTGGGAAAAAGAAAATTATTTATTTACCTGTAAAAAAGCCGCAGACAACGGTGACGAAATAGGCGAAAGGGCATTGAAGGGAATTAATGCTGTTATTAATGCAGAGCAAGAAGCGTTTTACTTAGAATACCCATGCCATAGTGATGATGAAAAACGCTGGTTTATGATGCGTGTAGTACCATTTAAGTACAGTACTGATTTTTATTATGTAATTACGCATCAAAATATTACAGAGCGAAAGCTCGCTGAAGAAGAAGTCCAGAAACTGGCCAATATTGATGGGCTAACTGATATATTTAATCGTGGTTATTTTGATAGCTTTTTAGAGCAAGAATGGAATAGGTGCAAGCGTTTAAACATGCCTCTTTCATTGGCATTAATTGATTTAGATGACTTTAAGCTACTTAACGACACTTATGGCCATCAACAAGGTGATGAGTGTTTAAAACAAGTTGCGGCAGTCCTTAAGCAATATACAAAAAGACCCAGTGATATTTGCGCACGTTTTGGCGGAGAGGAGTTTGTACTTGTTTATGGCAACACAAACTCAGAGCAAGCTACAATAATTATTAATGCTATTGTGGAGCAGCTAAAGCAGCTTAATATTTGTAATGAGCTGTCATTACCAAGTAAAACACTTACTGTTAGTGTTGGGCTGGCAAGTGTTATTCCTTGTAACAGTTATAAAATACAAAATATGGTTAAAGAAGCCGATGACTTATTATACAAAGCAAAAACTGCGGGTAAAAATTTAGTATGTGCAGCCGATTTAACCGTGGTTGACTAAATTTTAAATACTTAGTTGTTAAATGTGCTTTGTTATACCTAATAACCAGAACAAATAACTAAGGCGTTAACACCTTGAGCTTTAAATCCGTTAGACTTAGCAAAAGGCTCTTTTTATATCAATTTAAGGCAGTTCAGTATTATGCGTCATGAAATTTGGCAACAGCTTCGAAGTGAAGCAAATGAAGTCGTCACTCGCGAACCACTTTTAGCAAGTCATGTTTATTCATGTATTTTGAACCATGAGTGTTTAGGTTCGGCGTTAAGCTTTATTGTTGCTAACAAGTTGGCCGATGCTGTTGTATCTGCATTTACTATTCGTGAATTATTCGATCAATCATTTGTAAAATGCGATCGCATGCTGTCTTTTGTCGCAGAAGACATTAAAGCTGTAAAAGATAGAGACCCTGCCGCAGAAACCTACCTGACTGTTATTTTAAATTTAAAGGGGTTTCATGCTATTCAGGCTCACCGTTTAGCTAATTGCCTATGGCAACAAAACCGTAAAGAACTGGCGCGTTTTATTCAAAGCCGTACCTCAGAGGTGTTTGGCGTAGATATTCACCCTGCGTGTCAGGTTGGTAAAGGCATAATGTTTGACCACGCAACGGGTATTGTTATTGGTGAAACGGCAGTCATTGAAGATAACGTATCAATACTGCAATCGGTTACGCTTGGCGGTACAGGTAATGAGCAGGGCGATCGTCATCCTAAAATCAGAGCGGGTGTGTTAATTGGCGCAGGTGCAAAAGTGCTGGGTAATATTGAAGTGGGTGAGGGCGCACGTATTGGTGCAGGGTCGGTGGTATTAACTGCTGTGCCACCTCATACAACGGCCGTTGGCGTACCGGCCAAAATTATTGGCAGGCCTGAATGCCCGTGTCCTGCGCAAAGTATGAACCAAAACTTTTTAGCTACACCAGAGCCAGAAAACGAATCGCATACCAGCGCTATGCTGTGACATAGAATAAAGAGTAAAACTTAAAAGGAATTAATATGAACAAAAATAACGTTTTAATCCTTGGAATTGGGTTTATTGCTGGTGTGGGTTTAACTTGGGGATATTTTAGTTTGGCTTCAAGTGACTCAACTCCCGCAAAGGTACAGCATGCTGATACAAAGCAGCAGACCCCTCTTGTTCAGCCAGCTAAAATAAGTGAAGCAACAGCAGAGCTTGTTGTACCAGCTGCTCCTGAGCAAAGTGCTCGCTTAGAGCAAAAAGATATTTCCCCTAAACCAGATCCACAACTCCTTGATGAGCTTCCCCTAGAAGAGCAAGTTACACAGCTTAAGCTGCAATTAGCTCAGCAAAAGTCGGTAATGGAAAGTTTGGTCAAGCAGTTGCGAGCTCCAAATGATGTGCAAGCCGCTTTACAGGCACAGTTTGATGAACAACAACGTGATGAAGAGTGGGCTTATCAAACTGAAACCGCATTACAGGATTTTTTACTTACCGCAGATTTAGCATCGATACCTGATATTGTCAGCGCAGAATGTAAAACATCGGTTTGTAAATTTAAACTTGCAGCGCCAACGGATAACGATTCATTCGATCATACCCAATGGCGAGAGCTAAACGATAAGTTAATGAAGCAAAAGCTTTGGTTGCAATTTAAAAGAACAACCTCTACTTCAAGCGACACCGAACTAACGTTACTAATGGCAACAGAGCTTTAAAGCGCTGTTGACTTTACAGAGCCATCGACCAGCTCTGTAACTAAAACATCACCGGTTTTAATTTGACCCACAGATTTAACCACCTTCCCTTGTTGTGTTTTAGTGATGCTATAACCGCGTGCTAAAACATTAAGCGGGCTTACCGAATCTAGCTTACTTGCTTGTAATGCCAGGCTATTATTGGCTTGTTGTAATTGTTGTTGTATAGCTTGGTTTAATCTTGCTTGTAACTGCGACAGCTGATGAGAAGCTTGCGCTAGCTTTTTGTCGGGAGATTGACGCATTAAACGTGGCGTTAAATTATTAAGCGTGCGCTCTTGTTGGTACAACCGGCTTTGCATAGCTTGTTGTAAGGCAATACTTAACTCATCTAATCGCTGCGCTTTTTGATTTAGCTGATTGCGCGGGTGGCATAGATTTAAACGATGTTGCAATTGGGTTGCGAGTGCACGCTTATCTGCAATACTATGTTTAAATGCATTATTTAAGCGGTTAATAAGCTGGGTTACTTTGCTATGCAACTCTTGCGTGTTAGGACTGACAAGCTCAGCCGCCGCAGAGGGGGTAGGGGCCCGTATATCGGCAACATAATCACTGATTGTGGTGTCTATTTCATGGCCTACGGCACTTATAATAGGTAAATCACTGTTATGAATAGCGCGGGCGAGTTGTTCGTGGTTAAAACACCACATATCTTCAAGTGAACCACCGCCGCGCCCTAAAATAAGTATGTCTACTTCGTTGCGTGCATTGGCTAACTCTATTTGGTTAATCAAATGTATGTGGGCTTCTTTACCTTGCACCATAGCTGGGTAAATAATGACTTCTAATTGCGGTGCCCGGCGTTTAAGTACGGTTAATATATCTTTTATAGCTGCGCCCGTTGCAGAGGTTATTACACCAATACGGTTTATATTTTGCGGCAGTGGTTTTTTGTATGCAGAGCTAAACAGTCCTTCAGCAGCAAGACGCATTTTTAGCGCATCAAACTCTTGCTTGAGTTGGCCTTCGCCTGCCGGTTCCATATGTTCAACAATTAGCTGGTAATCGCCGCGGGGCTCATAAAGTGATACGCGTGCTTTTACTGTTACTTGTGCGCCGTTTTCTGGGCGGTAACTTTGGCTTCGGTTATTACCTCGCCACATAGCCGCTTTAATTTGTGCTTTGTCATCTTTTAACGAAAAATACCAATGCCCAGAAGCTGGCGCAATAAAATTAGAAATTTCACCGGTAAGCACTAATGAAGCAAAGCCTTGCTCTAGTACTGTTCTGATCTCTCTATTAAGGCGCGAGACGGTATAAACCGTTTGCGAAGGCTTTGAAAGCATAAAAAACAACCTAAAACTATTTATGAGGCAAGTTATAAGGGAAGTTTATCATAAATATTTGCGAAATATTATTTACGAATGCCTATAACGCTGTTAAAATTTGGCCGCAATTCCTTATCTTAGATCCACATGTGAGAAGTTGCCAAAATGCTTAGAATTGCTAAAGAAGCTCTTACCTTTGATGACGTACTTTTAGTACCAGGTCATTCTACTGTTTTGCCACACACGGCAAATATTTCAACTCGCTTAACGCGTGGTATCAAACTTAACTTGCCGCTTATTTCAGCATCTATGGATACTGTTACAGAAGCTCGTTTAGCTATTGCCCTTGCGCAAGAAGGTGGTCTTGGTTTTATTCATAAAAACATGACTATTGAAGAACAAGCGAAAAACGTACGTAAAGTTAAAACCTACGAAGCGGGTATTGTGTCTTACCCGGTAACAGTGACTGCTGATTTAACAATTGCAGATGCTATGGACCTTGCTGAAGAAAAAGGGTTCTCAGGCTTTCCAGTTACCGACCCAGAAAACACTTTAGTAGGTATTGTTACAAGCCGCGATATGCGTTTTGAGACAAAACTTGAACAGCCAATTTCGACTGTTATGACTAAAAAAGAAAAGCTAGTTACCGTTAAGGAAGGCGCAGCTCGCGAAGAAATTTTAGGTTTAATGCACGAACACCGCATTGAGAAGATTTTAGTTGTTGATGATGCGTTTAAACTTAAAGGCATGATCACCGTAAAAGATTATCAAAAAGCGCAAGATAAACCACATGCATGTAAAGACGAGTTAGGTCGTTTACGTGTAGGTGCTGCGGTAGGCGTTGGTGCGGGTACTGATGAGCGTATTGCTGCATTAGTTGAAGCGGGTGTTGATGTATTACTTATCGATACTTCTCATGGCCACTCTCAAGGTGTAATTGACCGCGTATCTGCAACTCGTCAGGCTTATCCAGATCTTCAAATTGTAGCGGGTAACGTTGCAACTGCTGAGGGAGCAATAGCGCTAGCTGATGCCGGTGTTGATGCAGTAAAAGTAGGGATCGGCCCTGGTTCTATTTGTACAACCCGTATTGTTACCGGTTGTGGTGTTCCACAAATCACGGCTATTTCAGATGCAGTTGATGGCTTAAAAGGCCGCGACATTCCAGTGATTGCCGATGGTGGTATTCGTTTTTCAGGCGACATTGTGAAAGCGCTTGTTGCGGGTGCATCGTGTGTAATGGTGGGCTCAATGCTCGCAGGCACCGAAGAAGCGCCTGGCGAAGTAGAACTATACCAAGGGCGTTACTACAAATCATACCGTGGTATGGGCAGCTTAGGCGCGATGGACCAAAAAGAAGGTTCATCAGATCGCTACTTCCAAAAATCAAACGAAGCTGACAAGTTAGTACCTGAAGGTATTGAAGGTCGCGTAGCGTATAAAGGGCCAATAGCGACTATTATTCACCAGCAGGTAGGTGGCCTTCGCAGCGCAATGGGCTTAACGGGTTGTGCAACAATTGAAGAGCTAAACACTAAGCCTCAGTTTGTGCGTGTTACATCTGCAGGTATGGGTGAGTCGCATGTTCATGATGTGCAAATTACCAAAGAAGCACCAAATTACCGCTTAGGTTAAACAACGACTTGAAATTACGGGGCTGGCTTTACCAGCCCTCTTTAATAGCCACTAAGCAAATTAGTGGAATTTAGCATCTACTTTACGAGATACTCCATGAGCAAAGATATTCACGATTCACGAATTCTCATTTTAGACTTTGGTTCACAATACACTCAGCTAATTGCTCGCCGTATACGCGAAATTGGTGTTTACTGTGAGCTGTGGGCATGGGATGTGACTGAAGAGCAAATTCGCGAATTTAACCCACAAGGTATTATTCTTTCTGGTGGCCCAGAGTCAACCACACTTGAAAACAGCCCGCGCGCTCCTGAGTATGTGTTTAATGCAGGCGTTCCTGTATTAGGCATTTGTTATGGCATGCAAACAATGGCTACTCAGCTTGGTGGTAGTGTTCACAGCTCTGATAAAAAAGAGTTTGGTTATGCGCAAGTTGAAAAGGTAGGCAACTGTGCATTGTTTGATGCAATTGAAGATCATATTACCGATGGCGGCAATGGCGTTTTAGACGTATGGATGAGCCACGGCGATAAAGTAATGGAAGTACCAGGAAGCTTTAGCACTACAGCTAAAACACCAACGTGTCCGCATGCTGCTATGTCTAACGAAGAAAAACGTTTTTACGGCGTACAGTTTCACCCAGAAGTAACGCACACTCATCAAGGGCAACGTTTATTAGAGCGCTTTGCTATTGATATTTGTGGTTGTGAAAAACTGTGGACTCCAGCAAAAATTATTGATGATGCCATTGAGCGCATTAAAGAAACCGTTGGCGACGACGAAGTTATCTTAGGCTTATCAGGCGGTGTTGATTCATCGGTTGTAGCTATGCTTATTCATCGTGCCATTGGTGATAGATTAACATGTGTATTTGTTGATAACGGTTTACTTCGTTTAAACGAAGGTCAGCAAGTAATGGACATGTTTGGCAACAAGTTTGGTTTAAACATTGTTAAGGTTGATGCTGAAGATCAATTTTTAGCTGACCTTGCCGGTAAGTCAGATCCAGAAGATAAGCGTAAAGCTATTGGCCATACTTTCATTAATGTATTTGATGAGCAAGCTAAAAAACTTAAGAATGCTAAATGGTTAGGTCAAGGTACCATTTACCCAGACGTTATTGAGTCAGCAGCATCTGCTACAGGTAAAGCACACGTTATCAAATCTCACCACAATGTGGGCGGATTACCAGATGACATGAAAATGGGTCTAGTTGAGCCACTTCGTGAGTTATTTAAAGATGAAGTACGTAAAATTGGTTTAGAGCTAGGTTTACCGTACGACATGCTTTACCGCCACCCATTCCCTGGTCCTGGTTTAGGTGTACGTGTACTTGGTGAAATTAAAAAAGAGTATTGTGATTTACTTCGCCGTGCAGATGCTATTTTCATTGAAGAGCTACACAAAGCCGAGCTTTATCATAAAGTAAGCCAAGCGTTTACTGTGTTCTTACCGGTTAAATCGGTAGGAGTTATGGGTGATGCACGTAAATACGATTGGGTTGTGTCACTGCGCTGTGTTGAAACTATCGACTTTATGACTGCGCGTTGGTCACATTTACCGTATGAGTTTTTGGGTGTGGTTTCTAACCGTATTATTAACGAAATTGATGGTATTTCACGCGTTGTTTACGATATTTCTGGTAAGCCACCGGCAACTATTGAGTGGGAATAATTTACCCTGCATTTAGTTATGTAAATTAAAGTGATAAAAAACGGCGAATTAGCATGCTAATTCGCCGTTTTGTTTATTTAAAAAGCAGTTAAACTAAATGTGTGATTTTTCTCTTTACCTTTAGCGAAACTTCTCTATAATTCGTCGTCATTGCAGGGGCGTAGTTCCAATTGGTAGAACAGCGGTCTCCAAAACCGACGGTTGGGAGTTCGAATCTCTCCGCCCCTGCCATTTCTTCTTTACATCGTATTTATTAATTCTTATATTATCTTACTTCCTCATTTCATCGAGTCGTTATGCATTCACGGTACGCAGCTGTTTTTGATATTGAAAATCTCGAATTAAATACTCACTTTCGACCAGTAAATACTGAACCCCTTAGAAATAATGTTGAAAAAGAATTAACGCCTGCTTCATTTGAATCCCTTGAGCTTTCTAGCCAATTACTTGCAGATATTAATCGTGCAGCAGTGCCTGTAGCTATAAATAGCGTGGTGAAAAGCAAGCACATGCAATTAACGGGTGATCAGCTTGAATTGCCATCCCCACAACTAAATGCAACCGATAAACGTGCTTTGTGGGCTTTAATAAGTGAACACCTTGATAAACTTTAAACCTGTAAATAATGATGCCGTAGAAGCGCTTATAGCTATTGAAAACGCGTGTCATAGTCATCCTTGGACTTTAAAAACGATGAGTTCATGTATTGGTGGGCGTTATTTTAATTTAGCGGCTTTTGATAGTGGCATACTCGTTGGTTTTTACATTGGTGAAAAAGCAGGGCCCGATTTTACGCTTATGGATATATGCGTGAAGCCTGAGCACCAAGGTAAGGGGATTGCTAAGCAGCTATTGAGTAAATTTATAGAGCACGGTGAACAGCAAAATGCCGAAAATTTATTTTTAGAAGTTCGAGAGTCAAATACGCGTGCAATTAAACTTTATGAGCAAGCTGGGTTTATAGAGATGTCGGTACGAAAGAATTATTACCCAAGTGATGATGCAACTAAAAACGGTTTTGAAGATGCTATTTTAATGGGTATGGCATTAAGCTTAGGGTTTATGTAATTCTTTTTAGTTGCAGGCAGCCAACTGTTTTATTTTGAGTTAATAGCCTGCTGTATTGCCACTATTACTGAGTTTATAATTTCATCTCTTTGTGATTTATCGTTACTTTTTAGGTTTTCTTCAAGGTTGCCAGCGCTTTTGTAAATGGCATCAAAGTTAAAACATCCTGCGCTGCCTTTAACACTATGCGCAACTGCTTTTAGGCTTTCCCAATCTTGTGCATGGTGAAATGTTTTTATTTGTTCCAAATAACTGGGTAAGTTTGCTAAGTAATTATCAGATATCTGTTGAAACTTTTCACTTTTTAACAAGTCATCCCACTTATTTTGATTATCCTTTTCAAGGTGCAAGTAGCTAACAAGTACGTTTTCGAGGGCATCTTTATCTATTGGTTTTCCAAGCGCTTTGTCGCAGCCAGCTTCTATATAGGTACCAATATCGTGATTCATTACGTTTGCGGTAAGTGCAATAATGGGACCGTCGTAAGCAGCATGTCGTAGCATTTTGGTGGCTTCAAGCCCACCCATGACGGGCATTTGCATATCCATAATAATGAGTTGATAGTCGTTTACTAGCGCCATTTCTACGGCTTGTGCACCATTATTAGCTATGTCAGGCTCAAGCCCCCAAGTTTGCAACAGCAACTTAATTAGTAGCTGATTATCTGGGTTATCTTCAGCAACCAAAATATTTGCGTCAAAGCTGTTAGTCGCAAATGATAATAGAGGGTCTTTTTCAGGGGTTAATTGTGCATGATCGACAAGCAGCTCAAGCTCGGGTGTTTTGCCTTTTAAGTGGCAAGCAGCACTAATTGAAAATTCACTTCCTTCGCCCACTTCGCTTTCTAGTTTTATGTCGCCACCCAATAAATTTGCCAGATTTTTGGATATACATAATCCTAACCCAGTACCACCAAAGCGACGTGTAGTTGTCGCATCTGCTTGTTCAAACGGTTTAAATACACGAGAAATTTGATGCTCAGACATACCAATACCGGTGTCGGTTATTACAAACTCAATGAGGTTGCTTTTAGCATGATAATGCACACAAATAGAGACATGCCCTTGCTCTGTAAATTTAACGGCGTTGTTGGCCACATTAATTAAAATTTGTTTTAAGCGTGTTACATCAGTGTATATAGTTTGCGGTATTGGTAAGTCAAAAATAATATTAAGTTCTAAACGCTTTTCTTGCGCCAGTGGCGTTATGATTGACTCAATATCATGGATTAACTGCACAACGTTCACAGAGGCTTGCTCTACAGCTAATTTTTCAGCTTCAATTTTAGATAAATCCAAAATATTGTTAATGAGTTCAAGTAAGTGCTTTGAGTTTCGTAAAATAGTACTTAAATGTTGTTTGTCGTTTACTATTTTATCGTTATGTAGCAACTGCTCTGTAAAGCCCATAATAGCGGTGAGAGGGGTTCGTATTTCATGACTCATGTTTGCTAAAAAACGACTTTTAAGTTGGTTAGCTTGCTCTGCTTGAGTAATAGCGAGTTCAAGTTGGCTATTCATAGACTCAAGCGCTTGAGTTCGGCTTTCCACCTTGTCTTCTAGGTGATGTTTGTATTCTTCGAGTTGTTGTTGATAGTGCCTAATTTGATTAACCATGTGGTTAAAGTCGTTAAACAGTATGCCTACTTCGTCATCGGTATGAGCGGGTAAGCTTACTGCTAAGTCACCGTCACCTACTCGGTGACTGGCTGCACCTAATAGCTCTATTGGATTTAACAATAGGTTACGTACAACAACAAATATCAAGATAGGTAACGAGATCACTGAAATAATAACAATCAGACCCGTAATTAAGCTAATGGCTTTGCCCGACTGATGAAGTACCGCTTTGGGAATTGTTGATACGTAATAATAGCCGCCGCTCATTTGTACGGCAAAAATCATACGTTCGATTTTATCAATGCTCGATAACTCAATGGTAGAAAGTGAGCCTATGTCGGCCAAATCGCGAACCTTATTAAGTTCATATTCGCTAATGTACTGGCCTCGTAAATTATAATTAGAGCTAAATAGTATTTTACCGTCTTTGGTCAACAATAAATTGAGCGTATTGTTATAAGGCGCTTCTAAAATACTGGTATTTAAAATTGAAGGCTCAACATTTACAACAATAAACCCCAGTTGTTGTGGACGTTTTAGGTAATAACCCACGCTGTCTATTCGTTGCACAAAATACAGGCTGGTTGTGCCGTCGGGTTTTTGAACCATAAACTGCTGTTGGCTCAAATTGCTTTGTATAACCTGATTAAAAAAGGGGTAGTTTTTAGGCGCTATGGTTAAATTATTTGAATGATAGGCGTCACTTTTACCACTAGCCGACACTAGATTTATACTAATAATGTCAGGGTAGGCTTCGCTGTAACTGGCAAATACATCCATTAGAGCGCCAAGCCTGCGCGTATAATTTCCGTCTAAAAGTGCGTCATTGGCCAAAAAGTCGTTAAGTACCGGAGAGCGAGAAAGTAGCTTAGTGGTAGAGTGGAATGAGTCTATGTAGTTAAACGCTTTTTGTTGTTGCTGCTCAACAAAGCGGCTCATGATTAGATCGGCTTGTTTTTGCGTAGAGTTAGTTACATTAGTTAACGTAAACCCACCTAAAAATAGCAGGGGCAATATAACAAGCGGGGTTATATACCATAATAATCTAATGCTTAACTTACTGGTTTTCATTAACTAACTAATATCCTTGACGCAATCTTTTTATAGTATGCGTTACAAGTTTATTAAACAAGCCTGCGCTTAACTCATCGCTAAAATATAAACTTTAGTTAGAGGTAACTTCCCCTTTATGCGTAGGTTTTAATTACTTAATTAAGTAAAAGTTTTTATTTTGCTTGAGTCAAATTACAAACTAAACGGCCTGAGTTTAAATATTGATAAAAAAGATCAGTTAATAACTAACCATTGATTGTTTAAAGGGTCAAGATCAGCGAAAATAGTCTTTAATTACGATTAACATAACGGATCGCAAACTAGGAGCTAATTTACTCTTGGTTTTGGTGTGTTGAGGTTTCGGGGTTTAGCAGTTTTAGCCTTTAAACGTCTGCACACTTTATGGTGATATTATCCGTATTCAAACTATAAGAACTTTTTAATGGCAGACCAAAATCTCCTTAGCGAAATAAATAAACGACGTACTTTTGCAATTATATCTCACCCGGATGCAGGTAAAACCACCATCACCGAAAAAGTACTTTTGTTCGGACAAGCGATTCAAAAAGCCGGAACGGTAAAAGGCCGTGGCTCTAATCAGCATGCAAAGTCTGACTGGATGGAAATGGAAAAAGAGCGTGGTATATCGGTTACTACCTCTGTAATGCAGTTTCCGTATAACAATGCGCTGGTTAATTTACTTGATACCCCTGGACACGAAGACTTCTCAGAAGATACGTACCGTACTCTTACCGCAGTAGATTCGTGTTTAATGGTTATTGATGCCGCAAAAGGTGTAGAAGAACGTACCCGTAAGCTAATGGAAGTTACGCGCCTACGTACCACGCCTATTGTGACCTTCATGAATAAGTGTGACCGTGATATTCGTGACCCAATGGAGCTGCTTGATGAAGTAGAAACAGAGCTAAATATTGCCTGTGCGCCTATTACTTGGCCAATTGGTTGTGGTAAAGAGTTTAAAGGTGTTTATCACATTCATAATGACGAAGCGGTTTTATACAAAACAGGCCAAGGTCATACAATTCAGGAAGTTCGCACTGTTAAAGGCCTTGATAACCCAGAGCTAGATACCGCCATTGGTGAAGAACTCGCTGAGCAACTACGTGAAGAGCTAGAGCTTGTTATAGGTGCTTCAAACGAGTTTGACCTTGAACTATTTTTAGCGGGTGAGCTTTCGCCAGTGTACTTTGGTACCGCCCTTGGTAACTTTGGTGTAGACCATGTACTTGATGGTTTAACACAGTGGGCGCCAACGCCGCTACCGCGTGAAACAGAAGACCGCCAAGTAATCGCAACGGAAGAGAACTTTACTGGTTTTGTATTTAAAATACAGGCTAACATGGATCCAAAACACCGTGACCGTATTGCCTTTATGCGTATTGTGTCGGGTAAATACAGTCAAGGCATGAAGATGAATCATGTACGCCTTGGTAAACAGGTGAGTATTTCAGATGCAGTAACCTTTATGGCGGGCGATCGCGAGCGTGCAGCAGATGCATTCGCGGGCGATATTATTGGTTTACATAACCACGGTACTATTCAAATTGGTGATACCTTTACACAAGGCGAAAAGCTTAAATTTAGCGGTATTCCAAACTTTGCGCCTGAGCTATTTCGTCGTATTCGTTTGCGCGATCCGCTTAAACAAAAGCAGCTATTAAAAGGTTTAGTACAGCTTTCTGAAGAAGGTGCAGTACAAGTATTTAGACCGCTCATTAATAACGACTTAATTGTAGGCGCGGTAGGTGTACTTCAGTTTGACGTAGTTGTAGCGCGCTTAAAAGCTGAGTACAACGTAGATGCAATTTACGAAGGCGTAAACGTAAATACAGCACGTTGGGTAAGCTCAACTGACGTTAAAAAGTTTGAAGAGTTTAAACGTAAGTGCGAAAGCAACTTAGCACTTGATGGTGGCGATAACCTAACTTACATAGCACCGAGCCGTGTAAACCTTAATTTATCGACAGAGCGTTACCCAGAAGTAACCTTTAACCATACTCGCGAAAACTAGAATCGACTGACTAAAGTAAACTGAAAGCCTGCTATGGCGGGCTTACAAAGGTAAATAATATAATGAACATTCGTACCATTTTAGTGGAAAAAGCCATTGCCGCCATGACCGCAGCAGGCCTACCAGAAGACACAAACCCAGCGGTTACACAAAGCACACGCCCACAATTTGGTGACTACCAAATTAATGGTGCAATGGGCGCCGCTAAAAAAATGAAAAGCAACCCACGTGAGCTTGCGCAAAAAATTATTGATAACCTAGATGTAACCGACATTGCTGAAAAAACAGAAATTGCCGGCCCAGGTTTTATTAATATTCATTTAAAGCCTGAGTTTTTAGCCAACAGTGTAAAAGCAGCAAACAGCGATACAAAACTGGCTGTAAACGAGCACGCAAATCCGCAAACTGTTGTTGTAGATTACTCATCACCTAACCTTGCAAAAGAAATGCACGTAGGCCATTTACGTTCAACCATTATTGGTGATGCCATTGTACGTGCGCTTGAATTTAGAGGCGATAAAGTCATTCGTCAAAACCACATGGGCGATTGGGGCACACAATTTGGTATGCTAATTGCGCATTTAGAAGATCAAATTAGCCAAGGCGTAGACTTAGAGTCGGTAGCGCTTGCTGATTTAGAAACGTTTTACCGCGATGCTAAAAAACGTTTTGACGATGAAGAAGGCTTTGCCGATAAAGCCCGTGATTACGTTGTTAAACTACAAGGCGGCGACGCGCACTGTGAAAAGCTATGGAAGCTATTTATAGCGACCTCTGTTAAACACTCTGAAGAAGTTTACAAACGTCTAAACGTAACGCTTACTCAAGCTGATATTATGGCTGAAAGTGCTTATAATAGTGAGCTTAACGACATTATTAGCCTATTAAAAGATAAAAACATAGCTGTAGAGTCGCAAGGTGCACAAGTAGTATTTTTAGATGAGCTTGCAAATAAAGACGGTGAGCCATCGGCGTTTATTGTGCAAAAATCTGGCGGCGGCTTTTTGTATGCAACCACCGATTTAGCCGCGTGTGATTACCGCTCAAATAAATTGGGTGCTGAGCGTATTTTAATATTTGTTGATGCGCGCCAAAGCCTGCACTTCAATCAAGTAGAGCTTACAGCACGAAAAGCTGGCCTTTTACGCGATGAAACAAGCTACGAGTTTTGCCCGTTTGGCACCATGATGGGCGCCGATGGTAAACCATTTAAAACCCGTACTGGTGGTACTGTTAAGCTTGCCGACTTGCTTGAAGAGTCAATTAGCCGTGCAGCAACAAAACTAGCTGAGCGTGAATCTGATTTATCGGATCATGAACGTAGCGAAATTGCCCGTAAAGTAGGTATTGGCGCCGTTAAATATGCTGATCTTTCTAAACATCGTACCAGCGATTACATATTCAACTGGGACAGCATGTTAAGCTTTGAAGGCGCGACAGCACCTTACTTACAATATGCTTATACCCGTGTACGCAGTATTTTCCGTAAATCAGGTGTCGATGCCGCTACGCTAAATGCTGATGTAGCCATAGCCGAGCCGCAAGAAAAAGCACTCGCGCTTAAACTACTGCAGCTTGAAGAAGTGCTTGATTTAATGATCTCAGAGGCTACTCCACACGTATTATGTGGGTACTTGTACGAGCTTGCTAGCCTATACATGACGTTCTACGAAGCCTGCCCAGTACTCAAAGAAGGCGTAGAGCCAAGCGTACGTGACAGCCGTTTAGTGTTGTGTAATTTAGTGGCAGATACGCTAAAAACA
>OJCK01000390.1_pt1 | contig 14770 bp, 10 predicted proteins | sample 1592141 | NCBI WGS metagenome assembly OJCK01 (sample SAMN05416893, study PRJEB24817) | seawater metagenome | isolation source: Sea water | place: Canada:Atlantic | collected 2013-11 | reverse complement strand
GTGTCGCCCTTTTTTCTCGCAGTCAGCACTTGATACTGCTGAGCATTTAAATCAGGTAATCGTTTTATAAACGATACCATATTCCAGATACGTTCATCATCATGGCCCGGGGCCCAAGAAGGCATACCCGATGCTTTAATTCCGTGCTTAATAATCCAAAAGCGGCGTTTATCTTCTGTATTTTCATCATCACTATGGGCATGATCATCATGTTTTATCGCTAAATTAGGAGGCACTGGGTATAAACCTAAACTAAAGTCACTGCTACTTTTTTCCGGTTTAAGGTGACAGCTCGCACACATATCATTGTAATCTGCGCCACCTGCCAATAATCGCGTTGATGCATTAATATTGTCAGGTACAACGATGTCTTTAGCCGCACGTGCGATCGATTGCTCTCTTAATGTTTCTAAGACCCAGTAGGTTGCTGGAAAATGTTTAGAGTCAGCACCCATTGGGTAGATGCCTGAATAAATAAAAGCGAGTGCGCCCAATAATAAAATGCTCGCCAGAAGCAGTAATTTTTTAAAACAAGATATTGTCGTCATCGTTTTCATCTTGATGCCCTATTTAAATTAACTATAAAAAAGGCGCTAAGATTAGCGCCATTAAAACGATTAATGTTGATGTTCATCATGACTGTCATGATTCGCTTTCATTTTCATTCTCATCGATTCTTTATCTTTTTCAGATGAGTGCATATTTTTGTGTTGTGAGTGCTTCATATCCATTTTTTGTTTATCACCCGACATTGAGCATTGCTCCATCATGGCCTGAGCGACAGGGTCGGTCATATCCATTTTACTGTGGTCCATGCCAGCACATTTTGGCTCTTCATTGTTTACCATGTGCTCTGAAGGATCATGAGCTAAGGTCGTTGATGCAATAAAGGCGGTGGCTACTAAAGCCATAGAGTGAATCATTAATTTTTTCATTGTTATATCCTTTTATTTAAAACCAAAAACGTAAACCAGCAACGTACTGAGTATCGGTAACGTGATCACCCGCGTCTCTCATCAAGTCTGCTGTTGCAGAAAAACCTCGACTCCACTCAACCCCAACATACGGAGCAAACTGGCGGCTAACTTCATAACGAAGACGCATGCCCACTGCTCCACTGGATAGTCCAGAACCGATACCATTATCAACATCTTCTTTGCCATAAGCGGTCAGTTCTGCGCGCGATTGCAAAATGAGTTTTTGAGTGAACAGTAATTCATATTCTGCTTCTACCGCTAATGCCGTTCTGGCGTCTTCGCCTAAGTAGGCGCTTATATCAAGTTCAAACCAATAAGGTGCTAAACCTTGCAGACCCACGGCTAACCACTGTCGATCTTTGCCTTCGTCGTACTGATCTAAACGCACACCGACCTGGGCATCAAAATATCCACTGACAGCCTGACTATATAAAATATCGGCTTGCACTTCCTCAAGTATGCCATCAGAAAACTCACCCTCTGTTTTCAATACCAAGCGGTTAAAGGTTGTGCCGTACCAACCTTGTAAATCGAATACGGTATTCTCGCTTTCAAGGTCATATTCCAAGCGATCAGCGATCACCGCCCAAAAGGCATGCTCATCCGCAAGTTTGAGCTGTCTCGGCCCAGGCTGTGCATAAGGTCCTTCGGTAAGGGTATAACCATTAGAATAGGCATGAGGATCGCGAGCATCCATCGGCGCATCACCACCCTGAGCTTGCATACTCGACATATCGTGACCTGACATATCGTGACCTGACATATCGTGCCCTGAATGATCCATCTCTTGAGCCCCGCGAACAATCTCTCGATGCTCTCCAGGGTATTTCTCATGCTCTCTCGCAAGGGTGAGTGGGCTACTTAAAAGCCCAGCGATGGTTAATATAAGTGTTAAATTTTGAGTGTTTTTCATGATACTACTACCTCGCGGAACATACCGGCATCCATGTGGAATAGCAGATGGCAATGCCATGCCCAACGCCCTAAATCATGTGGTGTGGTTAAAAAGCTAATTCGTTGTGCTGGCTGAACCGGTATCGTATGTCGACGCACTCTTAACTGCCCATCATCGCTTTCTAAATCACTCCACATTCCGTGTAAGTGCATGGGGTGGGTCATCATGGTGTCATTTTGCAAAATAACCCGAATGCGTTCACCTTGCTTCATTGCAACTGGGGTACTCTCGCCAAATTCCAAACCATCAAATGACCAGCTATAGCGTTCCATATTTCCCGTAAGATGCAGCTCTATCTCGCGTACCGGTTCACGCGGATCATCAAGTATGCCGTCTAAAGAATGCAAATCTGCTAACGTCAGTACTCGACGACCATTGTTTCTTAAGCCGATACCGGGGTCGTCTAGGTTGGTTCTTGGCATGTCGACTCTCATATCAACCGAAGGCCCATACTCCGTTTTTGCATGATTGACGGTTTGAGAAGGCTTAGCCAATGCGCCTTTACGTTCGTGATGCATGCCATGCTGACTATGGTCCATCACCATGTTTCCGTGATCCATGGCACCGTGATCCATTTTGCCATCTTTAGCATCACTACCTTCCATTGAGCCACCTTCCATTGAACCGTGATCCATTTTCCCCATCATGTCTTTCATCGCTAGCCATTCAACCGGATCTAGCTTAGGTACTGGAGCCGTTAAACCCGCTGCCACCGATAACGTACCGCGTGCATAACCTGTGCGATCCATACTCTGAGCAAATACGGTATAAGCTTGCTGCTTAGGCTCCACGATAACGTCGTACGTCTCGCCTGGACCAAATCGGAATTCGTCAACCTCAACCGGTTTCAGATTCTGGCCATCGGCTTGCACGACCGTCATTTTCAGACCAGGAATGCGTACGTCATAAAATGTATTACTGGAGCCGTTGATATAACGTAAACGAATTCGTTCACCTGGTTTAAATATTCCAGCCCAATTGCCAGCAGGTGTCGTTCCATTCATCAGATAAGTCATCGCAGACGATGATAAATCGGCTAGATCTGTTGGGCTCATTCTCATCTCACTCCACATTTGGCGCTTATCAATTGCCCCAGATAAACCCAATGTGGATACGTCGCGAAAGAAATCGCCGACGGTAGGCTGGTTGATATTATAAATATCACCTTGCACCTTTAACTTACCAAACACCTTCATGGGGTCTTGATCTGTCCAATCAGATAAAAGCACCACATGATCTCGATCTGAGCGAATCACTTCTTCTCGTGGCTCGATAATTAATGCCCCGTACATGCCGGTCATTTCTTGAAAGCCACTGTGGGAGTGATACCAGTAAGTACCGCTTTGCTGTAATTTAAATTGATAGGTGAAGGTTTCCCCAGGGGCAATACCTTCAAAACTGATACCGGGTACACCATCCATTTGGTAAGGCAGAATAATGCCGTGCCAATGAATTGAGGTCGGTACGGATAAGCGGTTAGTCACCTTAATAGTGACTTCATCGCCTTCACGAAGGCGTAATGTTGGTGCGGGAATAGAGCCATTAATTGTGGTTGCTAATCGGCTGCTGCCAGTAAAGTTCACGGGTGTTTGTGCAACTTCTAGCTCAATAAGTTGGCCACTTAACTCGGGGGCGGTGCCAAGCTGGGCTTCAAGTGCTTTGTCTTTGGCTTGTAACATACTGGGTGCTGTCGCAATCACGCCACCTGCGGCTAAGCCTTGAACAAACCGACGGCGAGATAATGCAGACCGACGCATTACATCAAGTTCTGTTGAATTCATCTGAGATCCTCTCAATATGTGAGTCATACCCTTATATTATGCTCACACCCATGACGCTGACATGACCCGAAGATGACAATATTGTAATGTGCAGGTCATCTTCATATTCGCAAAATGCTTTATACTCATATCTATAAATCATGGCTATAAATCACGGTGACAGGATTCTTGTTATAGTCAGTGCTTTAGAATAGTTAAAGGTCTTAATCTAGGAGTATGGTCATGCGGTTATTGGTAGTAGAAGACGAATTAAAAACCGGTGATTACTTAAAGCAAGGATTAGGTGAAGCAGGTTTTCAAGTATCCCTTGCCCGCAATGGGTTAGATGGTCACCACCTGGCCATGACCGAAAACTTTGATCTCATTATTCTAGACATTATGCTGCCTGATGTTGATGGCTGGCGAATTCTTCAATCGCTTAGAGAAAACCAATCCAATACCCCAGTGTTATTTTTGACAGCCCGCGACAGTGTGGAAGATCGAGTTAAAGGGCTGGAATTAGGGGCTGATGATTATTTAGTGAAACCTTTTGCTTTTGCCGAGTTATTGGCTCGAGTGCGAACATTATTACGACGCGGCATCTCTCCAAAACAAACAGAAAAATTATCGATAGCCAACTTACATCTCGATTTATTAAGTAGAAACGTTTTGCGGGATGACAAAAAAATCGTCCTCACTCAAAAAGAGTTTGCCTTATTAGAGCTGCTCATTCGTCGTCAAGGGGAAGTATTACCCCGTTCATTAATTGCATCGCAGGTATGGGATATGAACTTTGATTCTGATACCAATGTAATCGATGTTGCGATCCGACGTTTACGCGCAAAAATTGATGATAACTTTGAGCCCAAACTGATTCATACCATTCGCGGTATGGGCTACAAACTAGAAGTTGAAGATGAATAACTGGATGAATAACCTGAATCGTTCTAACAAGAATAAACAGCCCATCTCGCTAACCCTCAGAATGATTGTATTCGTGGCGGTGACGATTAGTCTGTGTCTGTTTACGATCAATGCGGTCGTTCTTGATGTCGTAGAGCATCACTTTAAAGAACAAGATGCCGATGAATTAACGGTTATGAACCAATCCATTTTTCAGCACCTACATAAACTCTCGGCTTCTAAGGTTAATCAAGGTGCCATGTTATCTCAGGCGGTATCGGGCCATCATGGCGTCTACTTTCAAATAAGGAATGCACTTGGAGATATTATATATTCAAGCCCCGAGCTTAGCCTTTCTACTATTCTTTCTAATTCTGTGTCTAATCCTTTGTCTGATGCTGGCTCAAATAAAAGTCTTAACAACTCCCCTATTGTTGAATTAGACGCTTTGCAGCTGTGGGAGTCTAACGGCCATACTTTCCGTGGCGCTGTTACTCCTTATGCTATTGGCAGCGACTCTTTTATTATTATTACTGCAATTGATATGGAGTTTCATAAAACCTTTTTACAAAGCTTTCGCCGAAGCCTCGCTCTCGTCATGGTGCTAGCGGGCATCGCGACACTTCTAGCCGTTTGGTTTGGTGTTTTTCAAGGATTGGCACCATTAAGACGGTTAAGTCATAAAGTAAAAAGCATCGAAGCGGATCAATTAGATTTTAGACTGGATATAAAGTCGGTCCCAAAAGAATTAACAGGTCTAGTCTTGGCCTTTAATCAAATGATTAACGGTTTAGAAAAAAGCTTTAAGCAGCTATCTCATTTCTCTGCTGACATTGCTCATGAGTTACGCACGCCATTAACAAATATTATTACTCAAACCCAAGTAGGCCTTAGCAAACCTCGAGACATAGAAGAATATAAAAACTTACTGTATTCAAATTTAGAAGAGCAAGAGCGCTTAGCAAAAATGGTTAACGACATGCTTTGGTTGGCAAAGAGTGATCATGGGCTCGTTAAACCGGTTTTGGAAAACATCGATTTACGCCAAGAAATATCCGACTTGTTTGAGTTTTTCGAAGCGCTAGCAGAAGAGCAAAATATTGAACTAGTGTTAGAAGGTAATCCCCTATTTATTCAGGGTGATCGTTCAATGTTACGCCAAGCTTTCTCGAATTTACTGTCTAACGCCCTGCGTCATACTCAATCGGGAAAGACCATTAAAGTTAGCATCGGAAATACCCATACCCACCCTCATACCCATGCACTTATTAGTTTTGAAAATGCAGGGGAGCATATCGCCAAAGAGCAGTTAGAGAAGTTATTCGATCGTTTTTATCGAGTTGATCCCGCTAGGCAGAGAAATAGTGATGGCGCTGGTTTAGGGCTTTCTATTGTTAAGTCGATTATTGAATCTCACAAGGGTTATACCGAAGCCGTTTCTAAAAACGGGGTTATTCAATTTATGGTCTACATTCCAAACAATGGCTAGAGTGCCTCGCAGGAAATACCCTAGAAATAAAAGAGGGATAGAAGGATAGAGAAAAGATAAGAAATAATCATTAATTTAAGAATTATTCTCATTTAGGTATTGCAATGCTAATGAGAATCGTTATTATTAACTCATTCCAACGGGATGACATCAAAACCCGCTCTTAAAGAGCAGCCAAAGTTAACAGCGAGGTAAGGTTTAGGTGGCAACTTGAAGGATGTTGATTCAGTCGCTATGGGAGTGGTGGGTGAATCAACGTCTCGGAGCAATTCTTCACGGCGTTGTGTACGAGATCTCTCTCATCAAGCTAATCACGGTTATTTCGGCCAGCTAGGTGTTTTACTTTTACAGTAAAACCCTAGATCTGGCCTCTTTTTTGTCTCTAAGCCTGAATTAATGCGTCACTTAATTAATACGTCACTTAATTAATGCGTCACTTAATTAATGCGTCACTTAATTAATGCGTCACTTAATTAATGCGTCACTTAATTAATGAGTGACTGTGGGAACTGTTTCGATTAGGAAATCAATTTTACGCTGCTTCATATCGATTTTATTCAATACAACAGAAACGGCATCACCTAACGCATACTCTTTGTCTGCTTCGGTAATATTAGAGTTATGAATTAACCCTTCTACACCGTTATCATCCAATTCTACGAACATGCCAAAACTGGTTACACCCGAAATCGTTGCGTTAAACGTTTGGCCGCTGAATTTTTGCATGTACTGACATTTCAACCAGCTTTCAACTTCACGGCTTACTTCATCCGCTTGGCGAGATTGGTTTGAACAATGCGTGCCCAGCTCGTCCATTTCTTTAGCATCGTATGGATAGACTTCATTCACGCTGCTATCGACAATGCGGCTTTTTAAGCGTTGAAACAGTGATTTTTTACTGCCGCCGATTTTTGCACGAATCGCGCGATGCGCTAATAAATCAGGGTAGCGACGAATCGGTGAGGTAAAGTGCGCATAAGCGTCGTAGGCTAAACCAAAGTGACCGTCGTTTTTCGGCGAATACTGAGCTTGGCTTTGTGAGCGCAATAACATGGTGCGAATAATACTGGCGTCACCACGCTCTTGAACTTTATCCAGCAACTGGTTGTAATGCTGCGACGTGGGTTTATCACCACCGCCTAACGTTAAACCCTTGTCGGATAAGAACGCACGTAACAAAGTTAGTTTCTTATCGGTTGGCCCTTCGTGCGAACGATACAAAGAGGGAACCTTTTTCGCTTGCAAAAAGTTAGCGGTCGCCACGTTGGCACACAACATAAATTCTTCAATCATTTTATGTGCATCGTTACGAATAACCGGTGACATGCTGGCTATTTTTTTGTCTTTGCTAAGATTGAATTTTAATTCTTGAGTTTCAAAATCAATCGCGCCACGCTTACTGCGTGCCGGTATTAATACGTTATACAGGGTGTGTAAGTTTTTAATGTGAGGAATAATAGCCGGATTCGTTTCCGCTAATTTCTTCGTCACTTTCGACTTACCATTTACGGCAACGGCATTGGCTTCGTCGTAGGTTAAGCGTGCGTGTGAGTGAATCACCGCTTCACTAAACTCTGAAGACGTCACAATGCCTTTGGCATTAATGGTCATATCACAAACCATCGCTAAGCGATCTACGTTTGGATTTAATGAACATAAGCCATTCGATAAGGTTTCAGGCAACATAGGAACGACATAACCGGGGAAATAAATCGAGGTCGCGCGGTTTTGCGCTTCTATGTCTAGGGCGTCATCTGGGCGCACGTAATGTGATACGTCGGCAATAGCGACCATTAAGCGCCACTCTTGTGAACCAGAAGCAGAGTTAATGCGTTCGCAATAAACGGCATCATCAAAATCTTTTGCGTCAGAACCATCAATGGTCATGAAGGATAGGTGACGATAATCAACACGGCCTAGTTTATCTTTTGCGGCAACGTCATCACCATAACTTTCAGCAAGGTCGAATTCTTCATCGGTCCAACCATCTAAAATACCGTGGCGATGTAAGGCCACTTTAATTTCCATGCCTGGGTCTTGAGGATTACCTAATACTTCGGTTACTTGTACTAAGGTTGTTTGCTGAAAGCCTTTCTTATAACCAGGGTACTCTAGAATTTCAGCACTCACATACTGACCCACTTTGGCATCCATTAGCTGGCGTGAATCAACATTGATTTTATGCGATATTTTGCTGCAATCTGGCACTAGGTAGTAGTCACTGCCTTTGCGCTTTAACTCACCTACTACGTGAGTAGTTTTGCGTTCTAATACTTTGATCAGTTTATTAAACGATCGCTGACCTGCTTCAGAGGGTGACATTAATACTTGTACAATATCGCCATCAAAAACGTGAGCGACTTGGTTCGCCGGAAGAAATAAATCTTTCTCGGTGGCGCTGTAAGATAAAAACGCAAAGCCATCTGGGTGCAAACTAATGCTGCCCGTTACCATGGATTCTTGGTCGATTAGGGCATAGCCCTTGTATTTGTTAAAACTTACCTGGCCATCACGTTCCATGGCTCTAAGACGTCGTCTTAAGGCTTCTTTATCTTCTGCACTGTTCAAATCCAGGGCATCAGCAATTTTTTCACGATTTAAAGTGCACTTACTTTTAGCCAAAAGATTCATAATGAATTCTCGGCTAGGAATAGGATTTGTATACTGGTTAGTATTGTTTTGCTGATTGTTTTTTGAATTGCTAATTTTTTTACTACTAGTTGCGTTTAAAATAAAAATTTACTCTTTTTAAAAATCGCATCACTTTATTATTTTTGTACTTACAAAAAATTTTATCTTTACAATAATGACCTTCAAAATCACGGCCTTCAAAAGAACGATCTGCAAAATTTCTGGAAGAGTGAATCTTTAAAAGCTATTTGTTTAATAGCTTTGGTTTTAAAAGATTGATTCTAATGAAACTAGCGTGAAGATCTCGATTATCAATAAGATAAATTCGAACTAAAAGTTAACGCTGGGGGAATATACTAATAACAACGAGAGGGGTTTTAAATTACGACTACGAATTGTGCTTAGATAACATTCTATAAATTGTAAGGCTTTGTTCCTAAGCCAACCTAGCTACATTATCAGCTTACCTTTAAGAAAGATAGCAATAAGAAAAATAACCAGAGTATTTTTAATATCGGCGGTTAACGGTTTTGTGCCATGATATAGGCATGACTTCAGATATTCGCCACTACGATGACGGCAAGCCGCTAAACCGCTCAGAAACGCTTAAACGACAGCTAGAGCGTGATGCGGCGAAACACTTTTTACGTTTGTACGAACAAATGTACGATACCCCCATGCGTAATATTTGGCACAACGAGCCTTCTCGACCCGATATATCCTGTCATTTAAATGGCAAACCGTTAGATTTAGAAATCGCCCATTTATATGCCAGTGCCAGTGAAGCAAAAATCTTAACCCATGAGATTATTGAGCAGTTTGAAAAGACCTCACAAGGACAAATATTGGACTCTGCCATTAGGGTGCAGCCTACGGCAAAAGAACAGTCTTTGTTAAACTACTTGCTTGAATTGATGAGTATGGACCGGGCTGAGCGTTTAGTTACAGCACTCACCAGAATTTTAGCCAGCAAGTGTGAGAAAACATATACCTCAACTCGTGTATGGCTAGTCATTAGAAACGCTAGTCCACTTTGGAAAGCCAATGATTTTGAGCGCTGTATTCCTTTTTTTCATGCCCAAAGCGCAGCTGCTCTAAACAATCCTTTTGAACAAATTTGGCTACTACCTGAATTTGACGGTAGCGAACCAGCTATTCGCTTATTTTAATCATTTTGCTGATTGTGCTGGCTTGTTTCAGTAAGAATTACCCTATAGAGTAATCAAACATTCTCCGTATATAGATCAATATAGGTCGATTATGAAATACCTTTTTACCCTAATTTTTACCACGCTATTTTCGTTTCAAGCCCTGGCAGCAGATTTAACTAATAGCGATGTCTCTTTATGGTTAAAAGCCATGCCAACCCTGCAACCGTGGTTAGATACTCACGAAGATGAATTATCGTCTCACATTAGCAATACCGAAGACCCAGAAGTCATTTTTAAAGAAACCATTGGTGCCCTTAAAAAATCAGGTTTGTACAAAGAATTAAACGCAAAGGTACAGTCTTTAGGTTTTACAAGTGCAGAGCAATGGGGTGAAGTTTCACAGCGCATCACGTTCTCTTGGTTAGCATTAGAGATAGATGCTAATAAAGCTCAGATCGACGCCGCTAAAGCACAATATGATGCCATGATGAATAACCCTGATATTCCAGACGCTCAAAAGCAGATGATGAAAGAAATGATGGGATCAGGATTTATTATGACGAAACTGGCTGAGAAAGCATCTGTTTCTGACAAAGCAATAATTAAAAAACGCCAAGCAGAACTGCGCGCCTTTTTTGAACGCGAAGAGTAGCGGCTTCAACAGCTTATTTAGCGAGATGCATTAAGAAGCAAGTTCCTCTGTTGAGCGTGCTTGCCTCTTAATTTGTGCTGCTATGTTTTAGTTATTCACCGTTTGTTTGCTTTGATCGGCGGCGATTTCTGACCCGGTTATGAACACCATTACTAAACGCTTTGGTGTGATTTTCTAACATATCCACACCGTATAAAATCATCACTACCAGCACAGATATTCGGATTGCATTGAGGTTGTTATCGGTTGAGATCATCACTCCCACTGCTGCCAATACCCAAATGGTCGCTGCTGAGGTTACCCCCACTACCGCACCATCTTTTGCCAGCATCACCCCTGCACCTAAAAAACCAATACCGGTAATCACTTGGCCAACAACACGAGAAGGATCAACAATATCGCCTTCTAGCATAAACGCAGTGGCTAAAAATAAGTAAGTACCCAAAACAATCAATGACGATGTACGAATACCTACCGGTTTGCCCCTTAACTGCCTTTCTAGACCAATGATAGCGCCACAAAAAATAGCGGTGAGAATAGAATCCCAATTGTAGGGATCTATGTTAAAAATTGCTTCTAATGTCATTAGTTAAATGTTTGCCTTCAGTATTTCTTCAATCTAATTTTTTTAATCTAATTTTTTTAATCTAGAGTCAGTTGGTTATCTAATTAATCGATATACGCTTCTTCTGAATACACTTCTTCCTGATATGTATCTTCCTGATAAGGCTCTTCCTGATAAGGCTCTTCAACGTATGTATCTTCAATATAAACATTTTCTTGATAGCCTTCTTCTTGATAGCTTTCTTCTTGATAGCTTTCTTCTTGATAGCTTTCTTCTGCTTGCGTGATTTCACAATCCAGCCAGTTACCACTAGGGTCCTGAAAAACACCGTATTGCGCACATTGTTGCTGGCGACTCATTGGCGAATCTTCTGCTAAAGAATGATTACTAACCACAAAACTAAGAATCACGCTCATATAAGACAGTACCGCAAAACTCAGTAAAACTCGGGTAAAAATCCTTTGGGGTAGCGCAAACATAATATGCCTCTAACGGTACAAATTGCTAAAAGCGGATTATCGGCACCCAACTAGCAAAAGTACAACGAAAAGAACTTATCCTAACGATAAGTTCTTTTGTTGCTAGGTTGTGCTCATTGACCGGCTTTTTCATCATTCCAGCTCTGCCCATTTCGCCCTCATTCCGCTATAATTCCCGCCATTTAGCATTATTCCAAATTATCTAAAGAGCATTCCGAAGAAAGACTATGGAAAAGACCTATCAGCCTCAGGCACTTGAACAAGAATGGTACAAAACGTGGGAAGAAAAAGGCTACTTTAAACCTTACCAAGACGGACTAGATGGCGAAGGTTACTCCATCATGATCCCACCACCGAATGTCACAGGTTCATTGCACATGGGCCATGCGTTTCAGCATACCATTCAGGATGCTCTTACCCGCTACAAACGCATGCAAGGAAAAAAAGCCTTATGGCAAGTGGGTACCGACCACGCCGGTATCGCCACGCAAATGGTTGTTGAGCGTAAGCTAGCCCAAGAAGGCCAGCCAGATCGTCACGAACTGGGCCGCGAAGAGTTCACCAAAAAGATTTGGGAATGGAAAGAAGAGTCTGGCGGCACGATTACTAGCCAGATGCGTCGCCTAGGCAACTCGGTTGATTGGGAAACTGAACGTTTCACCATGGACCCAGGTTTCTACAAAGCGGTTGAAGAAGTATTCGTTAAACTTTACGAAGACGACCTTATCTACCGTGGCAAGCGCCTAGTTAACTGGGACCCTAAGCTACACACTGCGATCTCAGATCTAGAAGTTGAAAACAAAGACGTGAAAGGCAAGATGTGGCACCTACGCTACCCGCTTGCTGATGGCCTTACCTACACCGATAGTGAAGGTAATGAAAAAGACTACATCGTTGTAGCAACGACTCGCCCAGAAACTATGTTGGGTGATACTTGTGTCGCCGTTAACCCAGAAGATGCTCGCTACCAGCACCTTGTGGGCAAAGACGTGATGCTGCCATTAGTTGGCCGTCGCATTCCGATTATCGCCGACGAATACGCCGATATGGAAAAAGGCACGGGTTGTGTGAAAATCACCCCGGCTCACGATTTTAACGATTACGAAGTTGGCAAGCGCAACGAACTGCCAATGATCAACGTATTAACGTTCAACGCCGACATTCGTGAAGAAGGCCAAACCTTCAACTTCGATGGCACGGTAAACGAAGAAATCTCTGGCTTCATTCCAGAAAAATACCGTGGCCTAGAACGTTTCGCTGCGCGTAAAGAAATCGTTGCCGATTTTGAAGCGGCGGGCTTATTAGTAGAAATCGTAGAAAACGACATGGTTATTCCTTACGGCGACCGTGGTGGTGTAGTCATCGAGCCGATGCTGACCGACCAATGGTACGTAGACGCAAAGACCATGGCGAAGCCTGCGATTGAAGCCGTTGAAAATGGCGACATTAATTTCGTGCCTAAGAGCTACGAAAACATGTACTTCGCGTGGATGAACAACATTCAAGACTGGTGTATTTCTCGACAGCTTTGGTGGGGCCACCGCATTCCAGCTTGGTACGACGAGCAAGGTAAGGTGTACGTTGCACAAAACGAAGCTATGGTTCGCGAAAAATACAATTTAGATGCTTCTGTTAACCTTTCTCAAGATAACGACGTACTAGATACTTGGTTCTCTTCCGCCCTTTGGACGTTCGCGACTTTAGGCTGGCCAAACCTAGACGACCCAGAAGTGGCTAAGCGTTTAGCCGACTTCCACCCGAGTGATGTATTGGTTACCGGTTTCGACATCATCTTCTTCTGGGTTGCCCGCATGATCATGATGACCATGCACTTCTGCAAAGAGGGCCCTGATTCTGAAAACCCGGGTAAACCACAAGTTCCATTTAAAACCGTTTACGTGACTGGCTTAATCCGTGACGAAACCGGCGCGAAAATGTCGAAGTCGAAAGGCAACGTACTTGACCCAATCGACATGATCGATGGCATCGGCCTTGATGAGTTATTAGAAAAACGTACTGGCAATATGATGCAGCCACAGTTGGCTGAGAAAATTGGCAAGCGAACTAAGAAAGAATTCCCAGAAGGCATTTCGGCTCACGGCACCGACGCATTACGCTTCACCCTGACGGCATTGGCTTCTACTGGCCGTGACATCAGCTGGGACATGAAGCGCCTAGAAGGTTACCGTAACTTCTGTAATAAAATCTGGAACGCTTCACGCTATGTGATGCTATCTGTTGCCGGCGAAGAAGCGGTAGAAGCGGCGGCTGAGAACGGCAGCAAGATTATTATTACCGACGCCATGAAAGCCGCTTGCGGAGTCTCTTCAGATGAGCGTGGCGAAGAAGTCGAATTGTCATTAGCCGATCGCTGGATTATTTCACGCCTACAGTTTGTAGAAGCCGAAGTAACTCGTCACCTAGACCAGTATCGTTTTGATTTAGCCGCACACGCCTTGTATGAGTTCATCTGGAACGAATACTGTGGCTGGTACTTAGAACTGTCTAAGCCCGTATTGTGGGACGAGAACTCAAGCATCGAGGCTAAGCGCGGTACGTTAGGCACCTTGGTTCGCGTACTAGAAGCGACCATGCGTTTAGCACACCCATTCATGCCGTTTATCACCGAAGAAATTTGGCAGCAAGTTAAAGTACTTGCTGGTAAAGAAGGTGAGACGATTATGCTAGCGCCTTACCCAGTTGCTCAAGAAGCGTTCCGTGATGCTGATGCAGAAGCCGACATTACATGGCTACAAGACGTTATTACCGCAGTACGTAATATTCGTGGTGAGAAGAACATTCCACCCAGCAAGCCACTTGATTTGTTATTCAAGAACGGCGGCGATGACGACTTCCGTCGCGCTGAAGAAAACCAAACTTTCTTGAAAAAACTAGCCCAGTTAGAAAACCTAACCTGGTTAAACGAAGGCGACGAAGAGCCAATGTCAGTAACGCAATTAGTTGGTGATATGGAAGTTCTTATCCCAATGGCTGGCTTTATCGATAAAGATCAAGAAGTGGCGCGTTTAATTAAGTCGGTAGAAAAACTGGATAAAGAAATCGAGCGTGTGAATAACAAACTCGGTAATCCAGGTTTCACTGATAAAGCGCCACCGGCTGTGATTGAGAAAGAAAAAGAGAAAGCCGCAGGGTTTGCTCGTGATATCACTAAGCTGAAAGATCAGATAGAGAAGATTAAGGCGCTTTA
>OJCK01000378.1_pt1 | contig 14956 bp, 11 predicted proteins | sample 1592141 | NCBI WGS metagenome assembly OJCK01 (sample SAMN05416893, study PRJEB24817) | seawater metagenome | isolation source: Sea water | place: Canada:Atlantic | collected 2013-11 | reverse complement strand
CGGCATACGAGCTGCTCAGGAGTCTCGTGGGCTCGGAGATGTGTATAAGAGACAGATGCAATCTAATCAAAAAATAATTCCGACCCGACGCAGTTACAATAAACTTGTTGCGAATGAAATGATGGAAGATTTCGCTTTGCGTTTTACCGCGAAGAAAGCTCGAAAGTGGTCTTTGAATAAGGTTGCAGGAACTGCCCTCGGGATTGTTTCTTTTCTCGTACTAGAAGCTATTGGTGGTGCCGCCACAATTAATTTTGGGTTCATTAACGTGGCATGGGCAATCTTGTCAGTGGTGTTTGTTGTATTTTTGACCGGCACGCCTATCAGTTACTACGCGGCAAAATACGGCGTCGATATAGACCTGTTAACCAGAGGGGCCGGATTTGGTTACATAGGCTCTACTATAACCTCACTAATTTACGCCTCTTTTACGTTCATTTTTTTCGCACTTGAAGCAGCTATCATGGCGATGGCCTTGCACATCCTATTTGGCATATCTTTGGAAATCGGGTATGTGATTAGTGCATTAATAGTACTTCCATTAGTTACGCATGGGGTTAGTTATATAAGCCGATTTCAGGTTTGGTCTCAACCTATTTGGGTAATACTTCAGTTAGTGCCTCTCTTTTTCGTATTTCAGCATCCTGACAGCAATTTCAAAGACTGGATTGCTTTTACTGGAATTGGCGAAAATGAAACCGAGGCAGGCAATTTCAACTTACTTCTATTCGGAAGTGCTTCAGCTATATTACTTTCCTTAGTTGCGCAAATTGGTGAGCAGGTAGACTTTCTGAGATTTCTACCGGAAAGACCCAAAGCTGGCAGATTTAAATGGTGGTTTGCTTTGATAGCTGCCGGCCCTGGTTGGATTCTTTTTGGCGCATTAAAGTTATTTTTAGGGTCTTTTCTAGCGTACTTTGCACTTACTCAAGGCATGGATATTGACTTAGCCGACGATCCTGCACACATGTATAACCTTGCTTTTAGCTTAGTTTTTGACAACCCGACTATAAGCCTTATCTTTGCCTGTAGTTTTGTGGTTATTTCCCAGTTAAAAATTAACGTCGCCAATGCATATGCAGGCTCATTAGCGTGGTCTAACTTTTTCTCTCGTGTAACTCGCACTCATCCCGGCCGAGTGGTATGGACCATGTTCAATGTAGTAATCGCATTGTTGTTAATGGAGTTAGGCATATACCAAACGATAGAGACCATGTTATCCGTTTATTCTGTATTGGTATTGTCATGGCTAAGTTCTGTCGTAGCTGATTTAATTATAAACAAACCGCTAGGTATTAGCCCTAAACACATTGAATTTAAACGTTCTCATCTATACGACATTAACCCTGTGGGGATTGGCGCAATGTTCGTGTCTTCTTTCATCGGTATAACGGGCCATTACGGCTGGTATGGTGAAACAACTCAAGCTCTCGCCTCATACGCTGCCTTTTTCTTACCTTTTATCTTGGTTCCTGTCATTGGAACGCTCACCGGTGGTAAATACTATTTGGTTGATAATAAAGTAGCTATTACACAAGCCAGCTGTGTATGTTGCATATGTGAAAATGAATTTGAGCAGGAGGATATAACTTTTTGTCCAGCCTATAGTGGGGTCATCTGCTCGCTATGCTGTTCATTAGATGTAAAGTGTGGAGATATATGTAGGCCAGAAGCTACGCTCTCCACACAATCCCAAGTGTTTTTTCACCGCTTTTTAAGTATCGACCTCCTTAAAACCTTAACTACCCCTATGTCACAATTTATAGCGCTAACATTTGCGCTAAGTTGTGTTAGTGCCAGCATATTATATTTAGTTTACCTTCAAGTACCTTCTACCTCAGATGCAAATGTACTCTTTGCAGATATGCTAATTAAAATATTTTTCTTACTCTCTATTATTATCGGTGTTCTAAGTTGGCTATTTATTTTAGCGAGAAGTGCTAACAGAATAGCCCTTAAGGAACTTCGTTCCCAAGCGTCAGCTTTGGCCGATGAAATAGGAGCCCATGAAGTAACGTCCATTGCGCTTGAAAAAGCAAAGAATGCTGCAGAGGCTGCAAATGAAGCCAAGAGCCGGTATTTAGCGGGATTGAGCCATGAGCTACGTACTCCATTAAATGTGATGCTAGGCTATTCACAGCTTTTAGGTAAAGACGGTAGTTTAAGTGAAAAACAACGGGACACTATGGGCATCATGCGAAGAAATGGGGAGCACCTCGCCAACTTGATTGAAGGCCTGTTGGAAATATCAAAAATAGAAGCTGGCCGCCTAACACTTCACCGTGATGAATTTAATATTAGAGCCATACTGAAACAACTCATCGATATGTTTGAATTGCAGGCAAGTAAGAAAGGTCTCAATTTTCACACTAACATCAGTACAAAGCTTCCCGATGTAGTGGTTGGCGATAAGCAAAGACTTAGGCAAATATTGATTAATTTAATATCTAACGCTATCAAATACACAGAGACCGGTAACGTTAGATTCGATGTTCAATATAGAAATGAAGTCGCGATCTTTGTTGTTGTAGACACTGGTTCCGGTATAAGCGAAGCACATAAAGAAACCATTTTTCAGCCCTTTGAGCAAATTAGAAATACACATACACAGGCGATTGGTGGCACTGGGTTAGGATTAACGATATCTCGCTCATTAACTGAATTGATGGGCGGCGAACTAAGCTTTAAAAGTTTACTAGGGAAAGGTTCAACATTTACTTTGCGCTTAATGCTTCCACGCATTATTCAACATCAAACCACGCCGGAAAATCATAGCCAACAAGTTTGTGCATACTCAGGCACGCGTAAAACTATATTAGTGATAGACAATGAGCCTCATCAACAGCAGTTGCTTAAAGATGTATTAACTCCACTTGGTTTTAATGTATTGCTAGCGGAAAATGAGAAGGAAGCGTTCTCTCAATTAGAAAATCACCACATTGACTTAGTTACATTAGATGTAAAATTATCTAACTCGAGTGGATGGGATTTGCTGTCAACACTAAGAATAGATAGTTGGTTGATGCCAGTACTCATGGTTTCAGCCAACGCTCGCGAGTTAGAGCACCATACGGCCCAAACCCAACTGCATAACGGGTATATTTCAAAGCCGTTTAATTTAGACTCTCTATTCAATCAAATTGGGCAGTTGTTAGAGCTTAATTGGGAATATTCCCCCAATGAAACCACAAGCATAACGCAGACAAAAAAACAGCTACGAACGCCCGTCACATCAGACCACTACAGAGAATTGATTACATTAGCTGAAATTGGGTATCTATCTGGGTTTAATAGCAAGCTAACGGAAATAGAAACCCATCATTATTTTTCGCCTGATGTAGAGTCAAATATAAAGCAACATATTTCCCAATGTAACTTTCCAGAAATAATCAGATATTTAGGTGAGTGTATTCATGAATAATATCAGTGATGTCGTGCTAGTTGTCGATGACTCCCCCGAGTCGCTGGGGATGTTAAATGTCGCATTAAATACCCAAGGTTTCACCGCGCTTGTAGCTTTAAACGGTATTCAAGCTTTGGCTATTGTTGAGAAAGTTAAACCCGACGTTGTACTTCTCGATGCCGTTATGCCTGAAATGGATGGTTTTGAAACCTGTAAGAGACTGAAGAAGATACTCCCTAACACCCCAATTATATTTATGACAGGGTTAACTGAAATAGACGATGTAGTAAAAGGTTTCGATGCAGGAGGGATTGATTACGTCACCAAACCTATTTCCCCTGATGAAGTCATCGCTCGAATAAAAACCCACATACAAACAGCGAAGCTCGCCTTGAGTGCACAAAGTGCGCTTGATAGGACGGGCAGCAATACTTTTTGTGTAAGCCCTGAAGGCCGCTTGTCTTGGGCAACTCCAAATGTTCATCAGTTTATCGAAAAAATATGTGGCAAGGACACTAGCCCGTGGGCGAGTATCTCAACAAAGCTTGCTCCTTGGCTTCAAAGTAGCGACTTGAAAGAGTCGGCTATATTGACAATAAACTGCTTTTTATCCCCTTTGCCCATTCAATATTTAGGTATTCAAGATTCCTATCACTTACTTAAAGTTGTAGAACCTTCGACGAGCAAAACATCTACATACTTACAAGAAAATTTACCTATCACCAAACGCGAATCTGAAGTTCTCTACTGGATTTCTTTTGGTAAAACGAGTTGGGAAATATCTCAAATTCTTGATATTAGTCCTCGGACAGCAAATAAACATCTTGAACAGATATACAAAAAGCTTGGAGTAGACAATAAAACCTCTGCCGCAGCTATCGCCCTGAGGCTTTTAGAACGTTAGAAATATACTTAAATGAAGAAATAAATTTACGTTAAATCTATCCACCTTAACTACATTTTCAACTGCCCATACCCCCCAATTCACTATTTTCGAACTTGCCAGCAATGATATGTTATATTATAACAATATTAACCTTAAATATTTTGAGCGAATTCCGATGAAGAGTAATAAACTCCCCGTTACTGTGCTGTCAGGTTTCTTAGGTGCAGGTAAAACAACTGTCCTTAGTCATATTCTTAATAACCGTGAAGGCAAACGCGTGGCGGTTATCGTTAACGACATGAGCGAGGTTAATATTGACGCTTCTATCGTTAAAAGTGATGTGTCGCTGAATCACAGTGAAGAAAAGTTGGTTGAGATGAGTAACGGCTGCATATGCTGCACGTTGCGGGAAGATTTGCTTCTAGAGGTTAACCGCCTAGCGACAGATGGCAGTTTTGACTACTTGCTTATTGAGTCTACCGGTATATCAGAGCCCCTTCCCGTGGCAGAGACCTTCACCTTTGCCGATGAAGACGGTGTGTCGTTATCAGATATTGCTAGTTTAGATACCATGGTGACAGTGGTTGATGCGGTCAACTTCAGTAAAGACTACGAAGAAGCCAAGTATTTACAAGAAACCGGTGAATCCCTTGGTGAAGAGGACGAGCGCAGTGTCGCTGATTTGCTCGTAGATCAAGTTGAATTTGCCGATGTTATCCTAGTCAGCAAAACTGATTTGGTAGACGAGGAACATGTTGCTAATTTAACCGCTATTTTGAAAAGCTTAAATACATCGGCAAAAATTATTCCTATAAATAAAGGCAATATCGATATTGATGAGGTGCTTGGCACACAACTATTCAATTTCGAGAAAGCCCAGCTTGCCCCAGGCTGGCTTAAAGAAATGCGGGGGGAACACACGCCAGAAACTGAAGAGTATGGCATTAGTAGTTTTAGCTATCATGCACGCCGTCCTTTCCACCCGCAAAAGTTTTATAACTTTTTGCATACCACCGAAAACTACGGAAAGTTACTACGCTCCAAAGGTTACTTTTGGTTAGCCTCGCGGCCTGAGTGTGCGGGACAATGGAGCCAAGCCGGTGGTATTGCTCATTATGGTTATGGTGGTATGTTTTGGAAAGCTCTGCCAAAGTCAGAATGGCCTGAAGATGAAGAATATTTGGCCTCAATAGAAAAGCAATGGATGGAACCTTTCGGCGACATGCGCCAAGAGTTAGTCTTTATTGGGCAAAACCTTGATGAAGCCACAATTACCAAAACCTTGGATACTTGCTTACTAGACGATGAAAGCCTTATAAAGGGGGTGGATTATTGGCGAACCCTTCCCGATCCATTTCCTCGTTGGGAGGGTTTATAATGGCACAAGCGCTAGCTGCTAACCCCTTAACCGAAAGCCCCCCGACTACTGATAAGCGCATTAAAAAGTCGAGTACGTCGGTAGAGCCTATTGTGCTTACCGATATCTATAACGACGAGTGTAATATTGCGATTTGGCAACGCCACTTAGACGATACCTTTTTAACCTCGTTAGCTACCTTCGTAAAAGGTGGCGGCAAGCTTACTGCTGCAAGACAATTAAGTTCCGATTCAGCCGAAGCCTATATTCGCACCTTAGCCGACGGCCAACCTTTTGCGCCCCAATTACATACCTATATAGCCGAGCTCGTCGACATGTTTATCTGCTTGTTTGAGGCTAATACCATTGGTTTTAGGTTATCAACATTAGACAAGGCCATGTGCCCTCGTTTTCATGTTGATAGAGTATCTTGCCGTTTAGTGACCACCTTTGTTGGACCGGGCAGCCAGTGGCTAGAACACGATAACACCGACCGCACAATGCTAGGCCACAAAAGCGGCGCATTAACCGATGACCATTCGGGTTTATATCGTACAGCACAAGATATACAAACCTTGGAAACGGGTGATGTCGCAATTCTAAAGGGAGAGTTGTGGCAAGGTAATGAGAACGCTGGAATAGTGCATCGTTCACCGCCGGTATCAAGCAGCCAACCGCGTGTTGTGATGACATTAGATTTGATTGATTAATTGATTGAGAGCACGCCAGCTAATTGTGTTCCTGCTTAGGTGACAAGTGAGTTGGCTTAATAGCAATACGCTAAGCCAACTGACTTAAAACACTTACCGTTTGCGCTATTAAGCTAGCTCAGGAACACTGCATTTGTATTGCTTGTAGATATCGAACTCACTAGCTGGCACTGGCTTTTGGAACAAATACCCCTGCCCATATTGGCAGTTTAGCTTCTGTAGCATTGCGTAACACATATCAGTTTCAATGCCTTCGGCCACCACCTCCATATCCAGTTCATGCCCCATGGCGATAATGGTACTGGCAATGGTGTTATTTGCAGGCATAAAGCTCTTGTCTATTTTTAATACATCAAAAGGTAAATTCTTAAGATAGCTTAGGCACGAATACCCCGTACCAAAGTCATCGAGTAACAGTTGCACACCCAGCTCAGATAACCTGTACAGCGATGCAACGCAGGCTTGCTCTTCCATAATGGCAATATTCTCGGTTACCTCAATATGTATACACTCTGCGGGCAACGATAAGCTAGCCAGAATATCTGCGAGCCTTTGCGCGAAATGCTGATCTTTAAGCTGATGTGATGACACATTGATTGCCATTGCATGATGCGTAGCGCCTGCATCATGCCATGCTTTGCATTGTTCACAGGCTTGTTGTAATACCCAATTTCCTATATCAATAATTTGTCCCGAATGCTCGGCAATAGGAATAAACTCATCGGGACCAATGGCTTCGTTATCTGGGTTAGTCCATCTTAATAGCGCTTCACTCCCAACTGTCACGCCATCCTCAAGCCTAACAATCGGTTGATAAACTAAGCTAAACTCATTGTTAGCAATAGCATGATGAAGCTGACTTACCAGTTTTAGTTTGCGGTTTTGTTTAATGGCCGATAATTTATCGAATGCTTGATACTGATTCTTGCCCGCCTCTTTAGCTTGGTACATTGCCGTATCGGCATGCTTTAGCAGCAATGAGGAATTAGCGCCGTTTTGTGGGTAGCAGGCTACACCAATACTCGCAGTGATATAGTAGTCGTTATTGCCAAGCTGCACAGATTTACTGATAGTGTCTAATATTCTATGGGCAATGAAATCAATGGTTTCAATTGATTCAAAACAGTCTGTTACCGCCACAAATTCATCACCACCAAAACGAACCACCACATCGGTAGCGCGAATTGCATCTGAAATTCGCTGCGCCATAGTGATTAAAAGCGTGTCGCCTAACGCGTGGCCTAAGCTATCGTTAATGTCTTTAAAGTGGTCAAGATCGATAAACATCACCGCGAAGGGCAAATTACTGCGCTCCGACATATTAATGGCTTTGTCTACAGTATGTTCAAGCAAGTTTCTGTTCGGCAAGCCCGTTAACGCGTCGGTATGCGCCATTTGTTTATTTCGTTTCTCGCTTTCAGCTAGGGCTTTCATCGCCTCTTCCCTGCTGGTAAGCCCCGATGACACAGCCCGAGAAATAAATGCAGCAAATAACAAAACCACTATTGATGACAAAATAATAATAGAGAGGGTAATGTTAGCCACGAAATTTACCGTTTTCTCGACGGGTATCTCAAAGTCAGAAGAGTTTGTTCTAAAATCCCTAAGCGATTTTACTATCTGGTCTTGTAGTGTTTGTTGACTAACATTACCCGCTTCATAATCGGCCAGCGCAGCCAATGAACTATTAGCACTTTGAACGTCACGAGTACAAATATCAATAACCGACTCTGTGCCAATAATTTTCATGATAAAACGCTCTGTATTACCAATCATCGACAAACAATCTAAAGGCTGCTCCCGAATGTTGAGAATGGTTTGACGAATATCATCTAATTTCACAGGGTGCGCGTCTGAAAAAAGTTCTGCGGGCGCAGAAATTTGTTCGCTTAATTCAGACGTGTATTTAAAGTGCCTAACATTTAATTGATGAAAGAAATTACTGTGATTTAGGGTAAAAAAACACCAGACGAGAATTAGCGCAAAGACGAAAAATGTAAACGTTAAAACAGGTAACGCCTTCCTTATGCCACTGTTCTTCACATCCATTGTTCAGGTTGCTCTTTTTATATGTGCTCGCTGCAAGCAAGTCACTGTTACATGTATGTACGCTAGCGGCGAACGATTATTTTTCAGAGTTATACTATTGAATTTATAGCAGGTAATCGTGTTTAAGCAAACGAACAGTAAGTTTTAAAAATTTTGTTATAAGCCTATATTCGATTTTAGATACGTAGGGCATGCAAACAAAGACCAATACTTACTTTTACCTTTCCTTTTTAACCATCAGCCGGCAAATTTTTTCATTCCTATCCCACCCAAGTTCTTTCTAAAATCAGCAAGCATCTGATATATTTATTTTTTGACTACAAGGATGAACATATGACAATAAACGCAAGTGACAAAGAAAGCAGCAAGGACGATAGTGATGTCAATATAACTTCAAAAGAAACGCTTAAATTTTGGGATTCTGAAGACAAGATATTTTTGATAAAAGTATTTACCGCCGGGTTTGTATCGATATTACTTTCTAAGCTCTTATCTTACGTCCTTCCAAAAATATCAAGCCCAGAACTAGTAACCACAATTATTAGCTTATTCTTCAAAGAGGCTGGTGTTGCTTTAATGATTGCTGCCGCACTCGGCTATACAGTCGAGTCAATGACAAGAAAAAAACAAAATGAGGAATTTAAGGTATTTCAGCAGGAAGTTAGCAAAGATGTATTAAGTGCCGTATTTAAAAAAATTATTCCCGACCTGATTTTTAAAGAAGTTAAACGATCAGTATTAGATCAAGCGCTTATTAAACGTGATGCTTCAATGTCATATGAGCTTAGTGAAATTACTGATGAGTTAGCCGCCCAACTAGGCCTCAGTGATTCTGAAAAAAATAAGATACTTGTTTGTGATGTAACTACTACTCATATACTTTATAACTTAAGTGATTTGGAAATTAAAAATCACCCCATCCGTTGTGGAGTATCATGTGATTTGGATCCACGGCTCCAAGAAGCCCTTGAAATACATGAAGCAACAATTGGTGACAATGAGCTTTCACATGATGAAATGAAAAAACTAATTTCCTATGGTAAAGGGCGAGGGGTCAAAGAATTTGAAACTACGGTCAACCTTCCATCAACTAAAGATGGTAAAGGTTTTAAGGTATCATTTTGCTCTAGAACTTTTAAGAAGTATGACGACACCGAGGTTTGGACAACGTTGACCCCCACAGAGTATATGGAGCTTGAAATTGGCTTCCCTCTAGGTATTGAGGTTGGAGCTAAATCAAATCACCCTGAAGATTTAGAAAGTGATCGACAGAACCCAAATGTTCGCAGAAAAAAATATAAACTAAATCACGGGGTATTCCCGTACCAAGGAATAACGTTTTGGTGGCACAAATCAAAACCAGAAAAACCTAAACAACCATTTGCATCCGCTGATGATAGGGAGTAAAATTTTGTCCCCCATTGAAGGGTTGAAATTAATCCTCAGAAGCGAACTTTCGTATAAAAAAGTTGTCTTAAATACACTGGTTTGCTATAGATATTAGGCTGACCAAGGAAAATCGGAGATTAATACATGTTAGTTACAACAAAAGATGTAGGTGTTTGGGATAACCCTGTTGGTGTTTGGGATAACCCTGTTGGTGTTTGGGATTAAGCCGTTAATAACAACACCCTAAGAATTTCTTTTAGCCCGCCTTATGACGGGCTTTCTTTTTTCATCTATTAACAACTTATTCTCTACTGATTCAAGCATAATATGAATCTACGTAGTCTATTGGATAGGCTTCGTAAGGACGAAGGAATAGCATTAAGGCTGTCAAAGAAACCCTTGCACTTAATCTAGATAAAAATGACCCTAGTAAGAATTATTGCTTACAAATATCTGTATCTACCAGCGTGTGGGTTCCATGATGCTTGAAGGCATAATAATGATAGCGAAGAAAAAAGCTTGTATAAAAGCAGTCAACAATGCATCGAATGAGAGTACATGGGGCTATTTGCGCTATCACTAGGATACAATAAGTAATCTGTATTGACGGATCGAATTCGAATAATCGTAAAGGCGTAATTAATACACTTTTACAAGCTCGAACTGCCAGTGAATTCCGATTTATTGAAGACAACGATGTCCCACCAGTTAAATTTCATGGCCAATATATGGTCTAACTCCCTCGTGTCAGCTGTTCTTCTGAAATCAGCTTCTTGCATATTACGTGGTTTTGCATAGCAAGCCAACTCATGGGCTTCCAGCATGTGCTTGACGCCTTTGCTAAAACCATCTCCGCCATAGACTACATACTTATCCATTTGCATCGACTGAGCATCATTCAAGGCATAAGGTATTTTCTCATCAGCTGTTCCGGTAACATTTTGCAGCTTACATTCCAAAGCAACTGCTACATTCTGCGCCTCATTCAAGACTAAAATATCTACCGTCCGCTTTTTGCCGATAATACTTTTGCCTACCGAAACCTCTTGATAAATCTTAATGCCTCGCCCAGAAAAGTTTTCATATATAACCTGAAACCCAATCCCTATATTTCGTCCCTGAATCTATACTCATACAACCTCTTTAAGCGTAGTTTAGCTCTAAATTTTTCTGTTCAACTGCCTCTATTTTGCATGTTCCGGCCCATTCCGATCACCCATTTCGGTTCAATCCGATCAGTGATTTCGGTCTAATCCGATCGCTTATTTCGGAGTTACCCGATCAAAAATGACGTTTTTCCGAAATCACTGATCGGAATCCCGAAATCTTCTTCTTTTTCTCACTAAATCAATTGGTAAGCTCAACTTCATCACTTTATTGAAGGAACGAGCTGCCATGGCGAGAAAGAGAACCGATATGAGAAAAATTAAAGACGTCCTGCGTCTCAAATTCGAAGTAGGATTAAGTCATCGAGACATCGGCCAATGCTTAAGTCTCGGTCCTTCAACCGTGAGTGAAATACTCTCGCGCTTTAAATCCAGTGATTTATCGTGGCCGTTACCGGAAGCGATCAACGATAAAACGCTCGAGGCTCAGTTGTATAACACTGGTCCCGTTCAGCGCCAAAAACGGCTGCCTGACTTTATGCTTATGCAGCAAGAGTTGAAGCGTAAAGGCATGACTAAGCTGTTACTGTGGGAAGAATATTGCGCCGAGGATAGTGCGTCAGCTTATGGTTACACGCAGTTTTGCGAGCATTATCAGCGATGGCTTAAAAAGCAGAAGCGTAGTATGCGCCAGCACCATATTGCGGGCGACAAGTTGTTTATTGACTACTGCGGGCCGACAGTACCTATTGTTAATCCCGATACAGGCGAAGTGCGTTATCACGCACAAATCTTTGTAGCGACTTTAGGTGCGACCAACTACACGTATGTTGAAGCTGGCCGCTCACAACGTGAAGAAGACTGGATAATGGCGCACGTAAGAACGTTCCGCTACCTTGGCGGTGTACCCCGTTTACTTGTGCCGGATAACCTGAAATCAGCCGTTACCAAAGCCCACCGTTACGCACCCACGATGAATGAAAACTACGCCAAAATGGCGCGGCATTATGGCTGCGCCATCGTTCCGGCAAGACCTTACAAACCGAAGGATAAGGCCAAAGCAGAAAATGCGGTACTGATTGTTGAACGCTGGATATTAATGCGATTACGCCGGGAGTGCTTTTACACCTTAGCGAGCCTTAACGCACGTATCAAAGTGTTAATGGAAGAGTTAAATAATCGGCCGCAGCGCTTACATCCAGGCTCTCGCCGTGAGCAGTTTGAACTGCTCGATAAGCCCGCGTTAATGCCATTGCCGGGCACCACGTATGAGTACATAGACAGTAAACGGGCCAAAGTTGGGCCGGATTACCATGTGCTGTACCAAAAGCATGCTTACTCTGTACCGCACACCTTAGTAGGCAACACGGTGACCATCGAGGCAAGTGGCAGTGTGGTCAGCATCTATCACCAAAATCAACTGGTGACACAGCACGCTAAATCAGCAAAAGACGGCGGCTTCTCAACGCAAAAAGAACACATGCCGGACAGCCATGTAAAACAGCGCTTCAGCGCTGAACGCTTATTGCACTGGGCGGAGAATATTGGTGTAGGTACGCGCGGTGTGGTGCAGTGGCACATCCATAGCCGTCAACATCCAGAGCAAGCGATTAAAAGCTGCCTAGCCATTCTAAATCTCACTAAACAGCATGGTGCTGCGCGACTTGAAGCCGCTTGCCAAAAGGCGTTACTGCTAGAACGCCCTCACAGAAGCGTTGTGATGAACTTACTCAAACATCACCAAGAAAGCGTACCGAGCACCGCTGTCGAACACGATGAGCAACCTGTAACCCACCACAATATCCGCGGCCAACATTACTATCAATAGGACAACCCATGACACAATCTCAATTACAAGAGCAACTGCGTAGCTTACGGCTTGGGCACTTCGCTCAAGCGTTACTGCAGCAACAAAGCCAAGCGACAACCTACGACGAGATGAGCTTCGAAGAACGCTTAGGATTACTGGCGCAGCATGAAATCCACTGTCGGCAAGACAGCAAAGTGAAGCGTTTACTGCGTCAGGCAACCTTGCGCTTAGAAGCTCACGCCAGCCGATTGGAATACCGCGCAGAGCGCGGTCTACGCAAAGATAAAGTCGCCACACTGTTGAGCGGCCAATACTTACATCATGCTCATAACATTATCGTTACTGGCGCAACGGGGTGCGGTAAAACGTACTTCGCTTGCGCATTAGCCAGACAAGCCTGTGAACAGCATCATACAGTACGATATTACCGGCTCGGCCAGCTTCTTGATGAGCTGAATATCGGCCACGCCGATGGAAGTTACCGACAACAGCTTGCACAACTCGCGAAGAAAGAGCTGCTCATCCTAGATGACTGGGGAATGGAAAAACTGAGTGCAAGACAGGCCAATGACTTACTTGACGTGATGGAAGAACGATATCAAAACACCAGCACCATTATCGCTAGCCAGTTGCCCGTTACCGAATGGTACAAACTCATCAGTAACCCCACCGTGGCAGATGCATTACTCGACCGTTTACTGCACAACAGTCATCGAATTGAACTGGCTGGCGAATCGATGAGAAAACTAGACCAATCCGATCACTTAAGGTAAAACTGGCAAGGACGAAAAAGAAGAAGAAAAAGTGATCGGATAAAACCGAAACGACCGACCGGATTCACCGAAATACGCAGGAATACCCCATGCAAGCACGCCGTTTACCAGAATATACTTCTCTCTACCTTTTTGACGCGTCTTTTTCCACTTTTCTAAATTCATACTTTTTGAAACATTCCAGAGCGCAAATTACGGCGCAGCTAATTTGGTTGGTATTTTTAGTGTAACAGCGAAAACCATACCAAACGAAGCAGTGGAGCTCCACTGAACGAAGTGTGTGAATTCATTGAATTGCTAGACACTAGTGTTCTTTCGTTTTACAAAAGGTCCAATTAGCATGAGTAAGCTGAAAAGAGCTAAGCTAAAAACGCCAACAAGTATTAGCGGACCGACAGGTAAGAAAACTAGCATGTATAGGAACTGGCCAACAATAGCACCGACATAAATGCTGGTTAAAGAAGCACCCTCAGGCATTGCAGCGATAAAGCCTACGATGGACAGAGATACTAAATAGAATAAAGGGAAAGCATCCCAAGGCTCTACTTCGCCAGTTATAAAGGGGGACAAAAACCAAATAATTGCGCCTAAAAGTGCGGAAAATATAGTATTTATAGTGAAATTTTTCATTGGCCTTCCATGATGCCTAATACGCAATAAGTTGGTGTGGCTTTTTGCGTTGTTTGCCAAAATCAAGACAACATAACCATGTCAAAGTTTAGGCGCTTGTTAAGATGCATTCCATAGAAACAGTCCATACTCATTTGCCAAATACTCTATTTTAGCCAAATTGTCATTTCTTCCTTTAAGCCAAAGAATATTTGTATAGTCATATCCTTCATAATATGCAGCGACAATTTCAGGTAATAACACTTTGAAATTACCCATGTTAACTTGAGTGACGTACTCAATTTTCGCATTTTTAGAAGTGAATTCTTTGTACAAAATATTCTTTTTTCTGATACCTGCAAGCTTGAAGGAATAGGCATCGAATTCCGACATTAACCTAATACTAAATTTATTTAATTTACTTATTCGCTCTTTGTCTACAGAGACACTTACATTAACCAATAATTCTTCTGATTGCTCTTCATCTAGTCTGCCTTCAAACACAGATATAGCATAAGGTGTATAGTCTTCAGGGATTTTATTATTTAAAGGATTAGTTAATGTTGAAAAAGAACATTCCAACGTTCTTCGAATGGCGTTATTTACAGAGCGAAATTTTCTCATATTCCGTGTGCCAACCTAGCTTTTAATAAGGGGCGCAGACATGTGGGCTAAAATCCGAGCGAAGCGAGCCTACGTGTTTTTGTCCCCAGCGAGTGTTAATGCGCTTGTTAGGCATTTGCTTATAAGAACCCCGAACCCACCCTCAGCTTAGTTTGCGTCAATATTTAAGGTAGTAACAATAAAACGTACAAAATCTGTCTCTTATACACATCTCCGAGCCCACGAGACTCCTGAGCATCT
>OJCK01000342.1_pt1 | contig 16107 bp, 10 predicted proteins | sample 1592141 | NCBI WGS metagenome assembly OJCK01 (sample SAMN05416893, study PRJEB24817) | seawater metagenome | isolation source: Sea water | place: Canada:Atlantic | collected 2013-11 | reverse complement strand
ACACGTAAGGAGTCGTCGGCAGCGTCAGATGTGTATAAGAGACAGGTAGTGGCGAGTGCACAAATGCTAGTGCCATTTTATGTGGTAGAAGCGCTAATCCCTAGCGACGGTAGCCAAAAGAACGGCATGCGTGATGGCGTAAAATTAAGTAGAGGTTAATCATGAAAAGGCTTATTGCTTTGCTGGCAATGGGGGTAGTCGCTAACCTCACCGCGTGTACCAGTACTGAATCAATCGGCTCTTTTTGGCTAGGTGATGACGGAGAAATTTCTCACTCTGCTGAGCCTGTTCCTGTGCCAAGGGGATCAGGCCTTGAGTACCACCCAGACTCTCGTGACCGTGAATATCAGCAGCACATTGCTGTGGATCCAGGCTACAGAGACCCTTTGCACCAAGGTTTTTCTCCTTCACAAACCCACAAACGCTTAAATGACTACGCATCGCAATTGGCGATGGACTTAATGGATAACGCAACCCGCCTTACACAGCAAGACATGGTGGGGGTGACCAGTTTTGTGCGCTTGAATGAATCTTTAGGTGATAGCACGGTGTTAGGAAATCAACTTTCTGAATACCTTATTGCCGAACTTCAAGAATTTGGGCTAGCCATTGTAGACTTTAAAATGGCTGGTGGCGTGACAGTAACGCCCTTTGGTGATTTTGTATTAAGCCGCAAAGCGAATGCACTGGCCAAGCAAGTGTCGATGGACCATGTAGTGACAGGCACTATTATTGAAGACGACAGGGGCGTTCGCATTAATGCCCGTATTGTCTCAATGCAAAACAAGCAAGTTGTTGCCAGTGCGAACATCTATATTCCCGCGTTCATCGTGACCGATTTAAATAAAGGCTTAACGGCGCAGGTGCCAGTACAATAACGGGTTACGCATCGGTGAGTTTCTAACTGCCGGTGACAATCGAATTTAACAAAAAAGCGCAGTCTGAAGTGGCCCAGTAAAATAGGCGTTCAGCACTGCGCTTTTTTATTGCAGCTTAAAAAATTGCTGCTTAAAAATAGCGATAAAAGCCATCGCTATTCATCAAAGATACTTCGTATACAGTCTCTCACCATAAACCGTGCAGGATGTACCGCCTGACACAAGTCGTTGTTTAACGGCAAAGGCTCATGAGTTAACGTGCTTGCTAATAATTCCGCCATTAAAGGCGCGGTAGTGAGGCCGCGTGACCCTAAGCAGCATAATGTGCTTACTGGAGTTGCTGGCAACGGGGCTGCGGTAGAAAGCGGCTTACCTAACGACAAACCAACATATTGAGTTTTAAGTGCCGAAAAATCTGCAAGCATACCAGACACAGGTTGATGATCTGGTGAACCTAACCGCGTGGCCGCCCTTGCTTCGCCATCATGCTCGAGCTGTTGTACAACATCTGTATTCGCCATGGCTTGCTGGTGGGTTTGCAGGTTTTGTTCACTTTCCTGAGCTCGTACTTCTGTAGATAGGTCGTTTTTGATGTAGGTTGAGCCAAGGGCATGTCGGTTATTTAATGCTGGAGTCATATAGCCTTTGTGGCATATCACAGTGGTTAATGCGTTTATGGGCGATTGAGTAGTAATGGCTTCTACTTGCCCGCGCACGGGGCGCAGCGGTAACGAAGCAAATGCATTAGTGCCCATAGCACCAGCACCTGTGGCCAAAATAAGATGATCAGCATACAAGGTCTTATTATTTGATGAATCCTCTATCCCCGCCGTTACACTAAACTCCACGGCAAGGTGGTGGGCTTGGGCAAGCGCATCCGATAATGATTTTTTGTCACTGTCATTCAATACAGTGTGAGAAAGGTACTCATGGTGACATAATACGGTCACATCTGCGTACTGTTTTGCTTGTTCAATTAGCGCTCGCACTAAGTCAGGTGGCGATATCCAGCCCCCTTGCTCTATAAACAGTCCATCATAAGGTAAGGCAATGCTCGCTTTTTCCGATAGCGCCTCAGGGCTTATTGGTTTGATTAACGCCTCTGGCCATACACCATTAGCCACCAGTTTTTTCTGCCGAACGGCGACCTTCTCGTTAAAGTTAAGCTGCGCAACACCGCAAAAGTCGTGTGCCACAGGCGTTTTTTTCAACGTAGTACTTGGTGGGGTATCTTTATCATCAAGCAAGGTGTGGTAAATATGCGAAGCATACAAAAAGCTATGCGCTTGAATACGGCTGGCAATACTGGCCTCGGAATGAAGCTGAGGGAAAAACCCCCCTTGTGGGTTGCCTGACGCGCCTGAGGCTAAAGCCTCTTGATCATGACATACCGTAACGTTAATGCCGCGCTTAGCTAAAGAAAGTGTCACCGTAGCTGCCGCAAGGCCATTGCCCACCACAATAACGTGGCTTTTAGGTGTAACAGCAGCTTGATTATAACGATAGTAGGGGCCTTCGAAGGCACGCTTTTCAGCTAATGTCGACGCAGCTTCTGTTTCATAAATACCCACCAACATATCGCGTTTTCTACCAAAGCCTTTACGTTTTGATACGGTAAATCCAGCGGCAGCCAACCCGCGCTTTACAAAACCCGCTGCTGTAAAGGTGGCAAAGGTAGCGCCTACTTTCGACAACCGCGCCATTTGCTCAAATAACGTGTCGGCCCACATATCAGGGTTTTTACTTGGGGCGAAGCCATCTAAAAACCATGCATCAATCAGCCCAGCTGTTGGGCTATGCCATTGAGGCAATAAATCGTGTACATCCCCAATCCACAAATCCAACGTGGTATCAAATTCAGCGAAATGACGCCTATGGCAGCCATCTAGCTCCATAGGGTAGCGCGTACTTAATGCGCCAGCTTCTCCTTTCAAAGCGGGAAATGCCAGTAATGCCTTTTCCATATCTGGTTTGGGTAGTGGGAATTTTTCCGTACTTAAAAAGAATAATTGTTTAAGCGGGTGGCTGGGATTGGCGTTTCTAAAGTGTTTAAACGCTTGCATGGCAACCAGAAAGTTAAGCCCAGTGCCAAAGCCGGTTTCAGCAATCACAAAGCTAGGGTTGCTATGTGCCTGCCAGCGTTCAACAATGCTATTTCCACCCATAAATACATATTGGGTTTCATTAATGCCACTGTCATTGGAAAAGTATACGTCGCCAAAATGGTCGGCGACAGGCGTGCCGTTTTCATTGAAATGCACGCTTGCTTGTTGAGATTTCACCGGTGTAATTTAACTCTTTATGCAGTTGATAACTAACTATTCAGAGACAGTCTGATTGCGACCTTGTTCTTTGGCTTTATACAGTCTCTCGTCGGCGACCTTGTAAATTTGAGACAACGCGTCACCATTTTCAGGCCAGCGGGCCACGCCGATACTTACGGTCATTTTCGCATCAAAGCCTTCTGCGCTTAACGTGTGTTCAACTGAATGCCGTAAGCGCTCTGCAATGCTATGAGCCTGAGAAGGCGTAACATCAGGTACAAGTAAACAAAACTCTTCGCCGCCGAATCGAAAAGCGCAATCGTTTCGTCTGCGCATACTATTGATAATTCGTGATACGTCAACCAGTACTGCATCTCCTACGCCATGGCCATATCTATCGTTTACCTTCTTGAAATGGTCAAGATCGACTAACACCATAGAGACAGATTTTTGTTTTTCGGGCAAGGTTTCGCAGAGCATGTCGAAAATTGAGCCTAGAAGCAAGCGGTTGTTCAGCCCTGTGAGCGGGTCTAATGAGGCCATTTCCTGCAAACGTTTGACGGTCTCTGCCCGTTTTCGTTCATAGGTATAAGATAACGCCCAAATAGCCGTAAGCGTTAAGGCAATATTGACAATGGCAATGACGGGTGTGTCGGGATTATGCACAATATGTCGGTAGGTCAAGATGCCGCAGCCTGATAATACATATATTACAGAGTAAATCGTGCCTAATTTAGTACCCAACAGCAAATAGGATAGAACTGGAACAATGAATAACCAGCTGTAAAGCGCCGAGGTAAATGAAGCAGTTAAAATGCCAATAAGAATGACGGTGTACAGGGCGAATAGAAAGAGGGAGGACCATAACTTCAAGTTCGATGTCTTTTTGTGAACCGCTAAAATAGCGAGGGAAAGAACAACAACCAGTAACTCAACAAACGCTAATACCCTGTGGCCTACTATCCAATTATTGATAGTAAAAATGACACCTGCAACAATGATAACAAGTAGAACAACGCTTAATACCGTACGACGAAATTCGAGTTCGTTGCCCCAAAAGTTAGAAGTGGCCATGGTGATGTGTATTCCCTTACAAATTTGACTAAAGATTTTTATCTTTCAAGAACTGCACATAGTAGAGGGCGCAGGAGCATAGTGACACGACACAATGTTATCTGAATTGATTCAAGGTGTTTATCTTAATTGTTAAAGATAGACGAATGGATAAGAGATGTGACCAGTTTGATAAAATTAAATAATGATATCAATCATCATCAACGCATTTGCCTTGCCGATAAAGCCAAGGAATTGTTTTGATAATTTAGTGAAGCTTTTGTGAACTTGCGATTTTCTTCTAGTATTTGAATGTGCCTTTCATGATACATTGGATGAAGCAATTCACATGGCGCAAAAATAATTAAAGCAAATGCATCAGGATGCGGTTAGAAAAAGTGAAGTGCTGGGTCTTTAGCTGCAAAGCAGACCACTTTACCAATCAAAATCGTTACCATAGCCGCATCAACGCAAAGGGTAAACTATGAGAAGAGCAGTTATCACCGGTCTTGGAATTGTTTCAAGCATCGGCGTCAATAAACAAGATGTACTTGCTTCATTAAAAGCAGGTAAGTCAGGTATTACACACTCTGAGCAGTTCGCTGAGATGGGTTTAAGAAGCCAAGTGTGGGGTAATATCGATATCGACCTTAAAGAGCACATCGACCGTAAAGCTATGCGGTTTATGGGTGATGCGGCGGCCTATGCTTATGTTGCAATGCAACAAGCCATTGAAGATTCAGGCCTTGAAGATAGCGATATTTCTAACGATCGCACGGGTATTATTGCTGGCTCAGGCGGCGCGTCTTCTGAAAACCAAGTGCTTTCTGCAGATATTTTGCGTGAAAAAGGCGTAAAACGTGTTGGACCATACATGGTACCTCGTTGTATGGCGTCTACGGTTTCAGCGTGTCTTGCTACGCCATTTAAAATTCGTGGTGTTAACTACTCAATCGCATCAGCGTGTGCCACCAGTGCGCATTGTATTGGTAACGCCATGGAGCTTATTCAACTGGGTAAGCAAGACGTTGTATTTGCAGGTGGCGGTGAAGAATTGCACTGGGCACTGTCAAGTCAGTTCGACGCCATGGGCGCACTGAGTTCTAAATATAACGACAACCCTTCAGTAGCATCACGTACTTATGATGCAGCCCGCGATGGCTTTGTTAGTTCAGGCGGTGGCGGTATGGTTGTTGTGGAAGAGCTTGAGCACGCATTAGCCCGTGGCGCAAAAATCTACGGTGAAGTGGTTGGCTACGGCGCAACTTCTGATGGCTTCGACATGGTAGCACCATCAGGCGAAGGCGCAATCCGTTGTATGAAAATGGCTATGCAGAATGTGTCTGCACCCATCGACTACTTGAACACCCACGGTACTTCAACACCAGTAGGTGATGTAAAAGAACTGGCGGCTATTCAGGAAGTATTCGGCCAATCTGGTGTGCCAATTAGTGCAACAAAGTCACTAACAGGTCATGCGTTAGGTGCAGCTGGCGTTAACGAAGCTATTTACAGCTTATTAATGATGGAAAATAACTTTATTGCACCATCAATCAATATTGACACATTAGATGACGCAGCTGATGGTCTCGACATTGTGACACAAGCACGTGAAGCAACGTTGAACACGGTGATGTCTAACAGTTTTGGTTTTGGCGGCACTAACGCAACGTTGGTGATGCAACGTTACCAAGGTTAATAAAGCAATTAGTTAACTGGTTTGAATTAGCGTCGACAGTCGGCTTTAAAACAAACCTGATACTAGACTACTTAACAGCAGCTTACGTTCAGCCGTTAATTTTAAAGGCTCGATGATGGTAATTTAGGTTACTGACATCGGGCCTTTTTGCTTCCAGAGATTTATTCGTACCTTTTAATAAGCCAGCAGAAGTACGTCAAACTCACTCTTTATCTTTTAAAAGAGCAAACAGAGCACTTGGTCGACTAATCGTTATTTTCCCATAATGTAAATGCAGTAATCCTTGGTTTTGTAAATCGCCTAAGAGCTGATTTACGGTTTGTCGGCTGCTATTTATCATTTGCGCTAAAGATTCTTGCGACAAGGTTAAGGTAATGGCACTGTCTTGCGGTAAATGCTGACCATAACTGGTGGTTAGCATGAGCAAGCGCTTAATTAGCTGGTGTTGTAAGTTTAGCCCTGCGCTGGAATCAATAAATTGAAATGCACTTCTTACTCGTGAACAAAGCAGGCGGGCAAAGTGTGGATAAAGCTCGGGATGTGCTTTTAACACTGCGTTAAACGCGACTTTGGGAATAACGGCAATAACGGTATCGATTTCACACACACTGTTATGAGTGCGGGGTAAATCATCGAATAAGGATATTTCACCAAACCACGTACCCGGGCCCAGCAAGGCAAATAGCATTTCTTTCCCGTTTTCCCCTATGTTCAATACCCGCAGGCGGCCTTCGCACAGGCCATAAAAGCCAATTCCCTCTTCACCTTTTGCATGCAATTGTTGGCCTGCCTTTAAATGGCGAATACGCACTTTATCGAGCAAGGCACTTTGCAAGTTTTCAGGGAGTGAAGAAAACCACATCGAGCTGGTTAAAACTGAAGTGTATTGTTGATTTAACATTTTCATTACAGTGTCGTTTATCCGACAGTTTAGCCTGTAATTTAGGCGTAAGGTAGCAAAAAATGTAGGAGATTTATGATGAGTTCAAAAGTAAAAGCACAAGTGAGTGAGCAAGAGTGGCAAACCCGGGTGGATTTAGCCGCCTGTTATCGCGCAGTGGCCATGTATGGCTGGGACGATTTAATATTTACCCATATTTCGGCACGAGTGACGGGGCCCGAACACCATTTTTTAATAAACCCATATGGCATGATGTTCGATGAAGTTACTGCATCAAGTTTGGTGAAAGTAGACTTACATGGTAACAAGGTGATGGAAAGTGAGTACGACATCAACCCTGCGGGCTTTACTATTCACAGTGCGGTACACGAAGCCAGAGACAATGCGAAGTGCGTTATGCATTTGCATACTACCGAAGGGGTAGCGCTTTCAGTATTAGAGGAAGGATTGCAAGCGTATTCACAGCAGTCTTTGTTCCCGTTAGCGTCGCTGTCTTACCATGCCTATGAAGGGGTAGCCTTGAACCCTGATGAGAAAGCGCGACTAGTTCGTGATTTAGGTGATACGCAATTTATGATATTGCGAAATCACGGGCTGCTTACCTGTGCCGATAACATTCCTGATGCGTTTTTATTTATGTTCATCTTTCAGCGAGCCTGCGAAATTCAGTTAAAAGCGCAAGCCACAGGCCAGAAGTTAATCCCTATTCATTCTGCTATTTTACAAGGGATCCGTGCCCAAGCGTCTGAGGTAACGAAGCAAGCGGGTGGAAGCCTAGCGTGGCCAGGAATTAAACGGCGGGTTGCTCGTCGATTCCCTGGTTTCGATGAATAAGCGCTAAATTAGACTAAAAAACTGTATTGATTCATGGTGCTCAAGGTTACTAATCCGAAGGATTGAGGTAGACTTAGCACCATGAAAATACTCTTTGAAGACACTATCCCTTTAGGTCGTGAATACTTCAGCGGCTTAGGCGATGTTAGCAGTTATGCATGGCAAACCCTTACTCCGGAAGATATCAAAAACGTAGATATCTTGGCTGTGCGTTCCACTACCAAAGTCAATGAAGCCTTGCTTAGCCAAGCTTCACAACTCCAGTTCGTTACCACTGCTACCTCTGGCACTAACCACATGGATAAAACCTGGCTTAATAGTCAGGGGATCAGCTGGAATTCCGCGGGCGGTTGTAACGCCGTTGCCGTGGCCGAATATGTGCTAAGCGCATTATTTTTGGCTGACCGTGCAGGTAAAATAGACATTAATGCTATTACCGTTGGTATTGTGGGGGCAGGGCATGTAGGCACTGCGTTGGCTAAACGATTAGCGGCATTGAACATTGAATATAAGTTGTGCGATCCCCCATTAAATGAGTCGGGTGACCCACGTAGTTTCGTTGATTTTGAAGATATTATCGATTGTGATGTCATCACGCTTCATGTGCCTTATGTGAATACAGGCCGCCACACCACAGGTAAGTTGATTAATGCTGATGTGCTAGGGCAGCTAGGTAGCAATAAGCTGCTAATTAATGCATGTCGCGGTGAGGTGATTGATGAACTGGCCTTGTTAAATAGGCTTAAACAACCCAACGCGCCCACAGTAGTGTTAGATGTTTTTGAAAATGAGCCCGCCATTAACCCTGAACTATTACAATACTGTTGGTTGATGACACCTCATATTGCTGGGCATTCAGTTGAGGGTAAAGTGCGTGGTACCCAGTATGTTTACGAACAAATATGTAACTTATTGGAAGAACCAAACACGAAAACTCTCGGCGACTATTTGTCTGCTGTCGAACCCATTAAAGTAGAATTGGCATCTGCGACAGCTTCTGCATTATCGAAACAAGATTTGATAGGATTAATGCTACAGGTTTATAACTTGCGTGTTGATGATGAAGCGTTTCGTGAAAAGTTAGGGGAAGCGTTGAAAAGACAGCAAAATGAAAGTGCGCAAAGCGAAGAAATTAGTGCCAGCATTAGCCACACCTTTGCTACTATGCGCAAAAGCTATCGAATAAGACGGGAATGCAGTGCATACACGCTGATATTGCCCAGTCACACATCAGATGGAATTAAACAGCAATTGAAAGGGTTAGGTTTTTTGTTGCAAGCCTAGCTTGCCAGCCTAACGTCTTTTATTTTTAAGCAATACTATTTACAGGAGAAACAACACTTATGTCACAAGCCTTTGACGTTGCCGTATTAGGCGCGACCGGTCTAGTTGGGCAAACTATGATAGAACTACTGGCAGAGCGTGGCTTTCCAGTAAATCGTTTATATCCACTAGCCAGCAAACGTTCAGCGGGAACCAGTATTAGCTTCAAGGGCGAAGATGTAGAAGTGTTGGATGCAGATACTTTCGATTGGTCGTTGGTACAGTTTGGCTTCTTTTCAGCGGGCGGCAGCATTTCTGCGGAATTCGCGCCACGTGCTGCTGATGCAGGCTGTATTGTTATTGATAACACATCTGAATTTAGGTACGAGCCAGACATTCCGCTTGTCGTGCCAGAAGTTAATGCTCATGTATTAGCTGACTTTCGTAACAGAAACATTATTGCCAATCCTAACTGTTCAACCATTCAAATGATGGTGGCGCTAAAGCCGATACACGATGCTGTAGGTATTGACCGTATTAACGTCAGTACGTATCAGTCTGTATCGGGAGCAGGAAAAGAAGCGATGGAAGAGCTGGTGAAACAAACTGCTAGCCTGTTAAATGCGCGAGAGCTTGAGACTAAAGCGTTTAGCCGTCAAATCGCCTTTAACGTTATTCCGCAGATTGATGCGTTTCAAGATAATGACTACACCAAAGAAGAAATGAAAATGGTGTGGGAAACACAAAAAATTATGGGTGATGACAGCATCTTGGTTAATGCGACCGCAGTAAGAGTGCCAGTGTTCTATGGTCACGGTGAAGCCATTCACTTAGAAACTCGCGCGCCAATAGATGCTGAACAGGTTAAACAATTACTTGCCGATGCCCCAGGCGTTAAAGTTTATGATGCTGCCGACGAGTTTCCTACTCAGGTAAGCAGTGCTAGTGGCAATGATATGGTTCACGTTGGACGTATTCGAAACGATATTACCCATCCCTGTGGTCTTAACCTTTGGGTTGTGTCAGACAATATCCGTAAAGGTGCGGCAACAAACAGTATTCAAATTGCTGAAACCCTAATTCGTGATTACCTATAATCATAGGGTAAGTAAGCAAAGCCTCAAATAGGGCATATGACATTGATTTCGCCGAGTAAGTAAACATTTTGCTTACTCGGCCGATAAGCAGTTATATCGATATTCAACAAATAGATACCGAAAACAGAAGGGCTAACTAGATTGCCATTAATAACTGGTTTATAGTTTCCTAAACCAGATTGGAAATACCACCGGCCTTAGTGATGTTGTCGATACATCAATAAAGGTAAAAAATAGCGGTAAGCAATGTAGAAAATCTGTATTGATAGAGCATTTTCATTCGTGCGCACGCGCTATCAAATGATAAGAATAAAAAGCTGGACCGGTTTGCAGCATTTAAGCGCAAATGAAAAGAGGTTTAGCTACGAATCTCCACCATGATATTTGGTGGTGTTGACGCTTGAGGGCATATAGGATTGCTATGAAATTGCATTTGACGGGCTTAGTTTTACTTACTTTATGTTTACTAGCCCCCCACAATAATGTCGATGCACAGGAACGCGCTACCCTGCTGAAAGGGCCCAAGAACGCGACCAGTCAGTATTCGGGATTAGAATACGGCCCCATTGATTCTCAAGATACCCTTTGGCGTATAGCTGAGCGTTATCGTCAAAATAATAACCTGTCGGTTTATCAGGTTATGTCCGCTATTTATGAGCTGAACCCCAATGCGTTTGAACAGCAAAACTTAAATTTACTGGTTGATGGTTCAATACTGAAGTTGCCATCAGAACGGTATATTTCTCGTATTGATGCAAGACAAGCACAAATTCGAGCAGAAAATGACGAGCGAACCTTCGCTGAGTTGCTAAACAAACCTGGTAGCAGCGTACGAAATATTAAACCGCCTGCGCCTTTGGTGAATCAAAACGATTTAAGCCAAACTCAATCCAATATAGAACAAAAAATTACGCGTTTAGATCAAGAGCAAACCCGTCAGTTTGATGAACTTCGGATGCAATTTGCTGCGTCTTTAGAAAACGTGGAAGCCTTGTTAAATGAAAATCGCAAACTGTATGAGCGGGTAGACGAGGTTAATGGTGAACTTCAAGAGCTTCGTAATCAGGTTGAAGGCGATGTTAAAACACAGATAGATACGCAAGTGGCGCTGCAACAAGAGCTGCTCGATATGATGAAAGCCGAGCAAATGCAGCGAGAAGCAGAAAAACAAAAGTCGATGTGGAGTTCGCTTTCTAGCCCAATGCTTCTCATTATAGGCTCCGGCATTATTACCTTATTATTGGTCGGCGGGCTAATTGCGTGGTTGTTGAAACGCAAACCAGCTGAAGCTGCAGAAGCACCAGAAGTACCAGAAATCTCTGATGATGTGCCTGTACCAGATACTGACATGGCTGACTTGGCCAGTGCACTAGAGCCAGATCTTGGCGATAGCATGGAGCTGACGGATGACGATCTGTTCAACGACGACGACTTGCTTGATGATGTGCTTACGTCTGAATTAGAAGAAAGCCTTGATGATGACTTAGAAACCTTCGGCGACCTAGACGATGACATGTTGGTGCCTGAAGACGATACCGATGACTTATTTGAGTCGGGCAGTGATGAGCTTGACCAGAATGAGCTAGACAGTTTGTTCGATGATGATGATTTGTCTGATAAGCTCAGTGAAGATGGAGATAGCAGTTTAGAAGGGTTTGATTTATCTGGTGATGACGATGACGACGTAGCTAACTTTGACGAATCGCTTGATACAGATCTTGGTGAAGATTTAGACGAAGCACAAGACGAAACCGATATTGAAGAAGCGCCAGATGCGTCTGAACCCGACGCCTTAGATGACGACTTTGATATTGATGATATTTTAGATGGCGCAATGGCAGAAGCTGAAACGAGTGATTCTGTTGACGACATTTTTGAAGCAGCACAGTCTGCATCGAATGAAAGTGAAGAAGATACTGCCACCTTACCCAGTGTTGATGACGAAGACGAAACGCCTGAGATCAGCATTGATGATTTGCTTGAACAAAATGCACCAGAACCTACGCTGCTTGACGAGCTAGACAGTAAAGATGAGCTTATTAACGAAGAAATGATTGATAAGCTTGATGATGAAATTAATCAGCAGAATCAAGAACTCGATCGTATTACCGATGATTTGCTTAACGAGATTGAGCAAATTGAAATGATGGGTGGCCTTGACGAAGGTGACGAAGACAGCGAAAGCGAAGAGGATACAATAGAATCTGTTGCTTCAGCTCCTTCACCACAAGCCATTCAAAGCCTAGACAGTATTACCGATGACCTAGACGAAATTGATGTTGAAGACATGGAGAATGCTGATGATTTCTCTGATCCTTTGTCGGATAACTTAATTTCTGAATTGCAGGCTGAAAGTGAAGAAGCGTTGGGATTCGATGAAAATGCATCTGACGAAGAGCTGGCTCCTGAAGTAGATGAATCTGCAGATGATGATTTTTCTGACCCTTTCACAGATGACTTGCTGGCCGAGCTTGAAGCTGACATTGAATCGGATGATGACGATGTAGCGCCCGAATCAGCAGACGCTCAGATAGATGGTGAATCAGACAATGATAATGCTGATTTTGACGACCCATTAACAGACGATTTAATTGCCGAGCTTGAAGCGGGAATCGACTCTGAAGATGAAACTCAGCCTGCCTTTGACGAAAATGGCGATTTTGATGACCCACTTACTGATGATTTATTAGCAGAGCTAGAAGCTGAAAATCAACCAGATGACGCGTTTGAAAACGATTCAGAAGAAACCTCTGAGGCTACTGAAGCACCAGAAGTTGACGATGACTTTGACGATCCACTTACTGATGATTTACTCGCTGAGCTAGAAGCAGATATTGATTCCGATGAAGGTACTGATTCCGGCGATGCGCTTGCAGATGAGCTTCTTGCTGAGCTTGAAGCTGATATCGACAGTGATATTGAACAGACTCAGCCCGATGCGCCGCTAGGCAGTGATGAAACACTATCTAGTGACGACCTGAGCGATGAAACTGATGTTCCTCAAGAAGCTCCCGAAATCGATGCGCTTGAGAATGGCCCCACCGAAAATGAAGTCTTAGAGGCCGAAAGCACAGACAGTGAAATCGAGCAGCAAGAAACATCAGATTTTGACGAAGCTGACCAAGATGTTGCTGACGAATTATCTATTGATGAAGCACTAGCTGAAGATGATTCTAGTGATGAAGAACTTGAGGCCGATGCGCTAGCGCCAGAGCCCGAAGAATTAGCATTAGACAATGAAGATGAAGCAGCTTCCCATGACGAGCTTGTTGAAGAGTTACTCGCTGATGAAGAGCACGGTGAAGAAGTACCCGCCGAAGACGAGCTTGCTGAAGGTGAGTCAGAAACAGACGCAACAGATTTAAGCAATGATGAACCGTTAGACGAACTTGAATCTTTAGGTTCCGCTGAGCAAGTCATTGATGATCCAGAAGCAGAAATACAAGATATAGCCTCGTTAGAAGAAGCCGAGTCACAAGATGACATTGACGGGTTTAACGAAGACGAAATATTAGATGAAGCACCGCCAGCTGAAGCTCAACTAGACTTTGATGGTGATGATGACAGGGACGATGCTCTCGAGTCTGCTGAACCCGAAAATGTAGAAGTAGACGTAGACGGTGCCCACAGCGACGAAGAAAGCGACAGTGATGAAGAAAGCGACAGCGATGTAGAAAGCGACAGTGATGAAGACGAGTTACTGACTGAGGACTTACTTTCTGAGCTTGATTCTGATATCGAAACCGGTCTAGACGTTGCGCCAGATGAACCTCATGTTGCTGATGAAGAAGATGTAGAAGATACTTTTGACATCGAGCCAGATGCTGATGAGCCTCTTGCCGAAGCCGAAGCCGAAGCCGAAGCCGAAGCCGAAGCCGAAGCCGAAGCCGAAGCGGATCCACTTGACGATGCGTTAGCGGCGTTTGATAAACAAATGATGGATGATATTCCTACATTTGGTGAATCAAGCGATGATGCTGAAGAGCCAGAGCCAGAGCCAGAGCCAGAGCCAGAAAGCAACGATTACGATGACAGTATTCTTGATAGTGCATTTGATGAAATTGATGAATTTGAATTAGAGCATGAAGTTGATGGCGTGGTGCCAGAGCCTTCAGCTAGTGAAGAGCCTTTAGCCAATCAAGAGCCTTTAGCCGGTGAAGAGCCCTCAGCTAATGAAGAGCCCTCAGCCAATAAAGAGCCTACTTCCGATGAAAAAGACCCTAGCGACTTCGACGAATTAGAAGATGTGCCAGGGTTAGATGACTGGTTGTCAGGAACCGAAGAGTCAGAACAAGAAGAGATATTTGACGATTTAGATGGTGCAGAATTTGATGAATTGCTGCAAAGCATTGAATCCGAGCAAGAAGATGAACCAAGCGTTGCAGCTGACACCACTGAATCGACAGAAAGCCTAAATCTTGAAGAAGGTCCCGAGCCTGAACTTAAGCTCGACAATCCAGATTTAGATCTAAGTGCACTACTAAACGATGTGGATCTTGATGCTGAAACCGAACCACGCACTCCACCAGAAGATTTCTTGGATGTGGAAGCGCTGATGGATGATGGTGAAGACAATGATATAGATCCAGACAGTGCAGAACTTGATTTAGACGTAAGCCTATCTGATTTCACCGGTGTTAATGATGCCGATGATGTCATTGATATTGATAAAGATGCAGGGCAAAACGCTAACCTCGACCTCGCACGGGTTTATCTAGAAATGGATGATATCGTTGCTGCGAAGGAATTACTCGAAGATGTGATGAATCTGGGTAGTGAAGAGCAAAAGCAAGAAGCTGAAGGTATTTTAAAATCCATCAGTTAATTGCATGTTGAGTGCGGTATGACTACACTTAGCGGCTTTTCAATTTAGAGGTGTTTGAAACATGGGGCGAATCGCCTTAGGCATCGAGTATGATGGTGCATCGGTACATGGTTGGCAACGTCAAAAAGACGTGGCTAGCGTGCAAGAATACCTAGAGAAAGCACTCACCGTTATCGCAAATAAACCTATTATAGTATTTTGTGCTGGTCGCACCGATGCTGGTGTACATGCAACTGGCCAGATAGTCCATTTTGACAGCGATGTAGAGCGTCCAGAGCGTGCTTGGACTCTCGGTATAAACGCTAACATGCCTGACACGATAGCCGTAACCTGGGCCAAACCTGTCTCTGATGATTTTCATGCCCGCTTTTCGGCTACCCATCGTCGTTATCGTTACGTTATTTATAACTCCCGTATGCGACCTGCTATCCTGCACAATGGTGTTACTCACGAATACCGCGAGTTAGACGCAGAAAAAATGCATGAAGCCGCACAGGCGCTGGTAGGGGAGCACGATTTCACTACATTCAGGGCTTCGCTGTGCCAAAGCAAAACGCCTCACCGAACCGTGAGTAGCGTGAGTGTGCATAGGCAAGGTCGTTATGTGGTGTTAGATATCCGTGCGAATGCGTTTTTGCATCACATGGTACGTAATATCACGGGTTCACTGCTTTGCATTGGGGCAGGAGAGCAACCTGTCGATTGGATGGCGCATCTACTTACCTTAAAAGACCGTGCAAAAGCCGCTACCACCGCCAAACCTAATGGGTTGTATTTGGTAGATGTGACTTACCCTGAGCACTTCGGTATACCAAAATCACCTCTAGGGCCTCTTTTTCTTCCAGAATCTTAAGAGCGTGAACGGTAGCAATGGGTTACCGTTCAACTTCTTAGACCAGTTTTGTTTTTTCCATTTTACTGTATTGTGGTCTAATAGCGCGCTATATTAGGTGGTTGTACTAACGTAGTGCGTATTTTTCTCTTGCGCTACAATAAAGTAACCGAAATATTCATGTAGTATTGACACAAAGCACGAATGAAAAAACAGTGTCGGTGCGCTAATAAATATAAAGGATTCCTTTTCCATGAGCTGGATTCAAAAAATTCTTCCGCGTACGCAAACATCCACAAAAGGTAATGTACCTGAGGGGATTTGGACAAAATGCGGCTCTTGCCAAGCTGTGTTGTACAAAACTGAGTTGGAAAAACTTCAAGAAGTTTGCCCTAAGTGCGATCATCACACTGTCTCTTATACACATCTCCGAGCCCACGAGACTCCTGAGCATCTCGTAT
>OJCK01000311.1_pt1 | contig 18081 bp, 19 predicted proteins | sample 1592141 | NCBI WGS metagenome assembly OJCK01 (sample SAMN05416893, study PRJEB24817) | seawater metagenome | isolation source: Sea water | place: Canada:Atlantic | collected 2013-11 | reverse complement strand
TCTACACGTAAGGAGTCGTCGGCAGCGTCAGATGTGTATAAGAGACAGCTTACCATGTAAACTACTTTTGAAACCGTCTGAGAAAGCGCCTCAGAAAGCGCTTTCCTAGCCATTTTCTCAGTCACTTTCCCAGCGGTATTCTCAGAACAGTTTTGCTGCCCTAAATGGGTAGGTAACTCGGCGATGTACCCAGCTTCTTTTTCAGTCGCTTTATGTGCTTCAGAAGCTGTTTCATTAGCGTGAGTAGTAGCGTTAAAATCTGGTTCGTTTTTATACTGCGAAGTATTTTTGTTATATTGCGAAGCTTGGGGAACAGCACTATGAAGCTGGGGTAAATGTAGTGCACCTGTAATAGAATTAAATGCCTTTTCGCCAATTACCCCTTTTACTTTATGGCCGATGTTTAGTGAAAAACGTGCAATTGATAACGCCTTATCGGTATGTTTAGCGGCAAGATCACTGACTAATTTGGTCGCAGAACCTCTAGTACGCTGGCCACGTATTTGTTTTATCCACTGCCCAGTATCAATGCCTACCGGACAAGCGCTAGCGCATAGCCCCGTTGCTGCACAGCTATCTACGGCTAGGTGTGAAAACGCTTCGTTAATTTCATTAACAGCCGCAGGTTCTGTCAAAGACGTTTGTCGGCGCTTTAATGCAATACGTTGACGGGGCGACAACGTATAATTAAGCGAGGGGCACTGAGGCTCACAAAAGCCGCACTCAATACAGGCATCTACCGTGTCTTGTACTGCAGGCATCGGCTTAAGGTGAGTAATATGCGCTTGAGGGTCGTCATTTAAAATAACCCCTGGGTTTAAAATACCCTTAGGATCGATAATGTCTTTTAGCGCGCGCATTAACGCCACACCTTCATCACCCCATTGTGCAGTAAGAAACGGCGCCATATTACGCCCCGTTCCATGCTCGGCCTTTAAGCTCCCCGCAAAGCGCTGTGTCACTAGCACGCTTATATCGGCCATAAAGGCCTGATAGCGGTTGATTTCATTTGGGGTATTGAAACCTTGGCTAAACACAAAGTGCACATTGCCATCGAGTGCATGACCAAAAATAATGCCGTCGTGGTAATCGTGTTTTTCGAATAAGGCGACTAACGCATTTAACCCATCGGCCAAACTTTCTAATGGAAAGGCCACGTCTTCAATAATGACCGTGGTACCAGTGGGCCTTACTGCGCCTACTGCGGGAAATAGCCCTTTTCGAATGCTCCACAAGTTTTCGATGATGTTGGGCTCTGCGGTAAAATCTTGCAGAGGCTGGCCTTGCTTCTGCTCTTGCTTATGCTCTTGTTTAGGTGGGTGCTCATATTCTTTACTTATACCCACTGTTGGCTGGGTTAAAATTTTGCGCACCGTCTTAAGCGTACTATCTAGTTCAGCCTGTGACGGGGCACCCACGTCAATAAGTAGGGCAACAGCATCTGGATTGCTAATATTGCGTTTGCTAACCACCACCTTGTCTAGCAACGGCGCAACGGCGCGCAATGCTCTGGCGTCCATCAACTCTACAGCATCTACATCACAGGCTTTTAGCGCAGGAATAACTGCACAAGCGTCTTTGAAGTTTTCAAATAAATACAACCCGGTTTCTCGCGCCCGAGGCAAAGGTACGGTGTTGTAGGTAATGTTAGCAATGAAGCCCAATGTACCTTCTGAACCAATCATTAGGTGTGTAAAAATATCTAGCGGGTTGTCATAATCAAGTAAGGCGTTGAGGCCATACCCCATAGTATTTTTAAGGCGATATTGATAGCGTACTTTTTCAGTCAATGCTGTATTCGCTAGTAGCGAGTTGCGAAGCGCAGCAAGAGAGGCTAACAATACACTATGGCTTTGCTCAAACGCGGAAATGCTTTGTGCATCAGCGGTATTGACTTCACTGCCGTCGGGCAACAATACGTGAATGTGACGCAGAGTGTGATACGAGTTGTTTTTCACCCCACAGCACATGCCCGATGCATTATTCGCTGCAATGCCGCCCACTTTACAGGCGTTAATCGAAGCCGGATCTGGCCCAATTTTTCGGCCATAGCCTGCCAATATTCGATTCGCTTTTGCGCCAATAACCCCCGGTGCTAACGATATTGCTTCGCCGTTATCTATTACCTCATACTGTTGCCAATCTGGGGTTAGCATGACCAATACCGAGTCTGTAATTGCTTGACCAGATAAACTGGTGCCCGCCGCTCGAAATGTCAGGGCAATATTTAAGCGATTTGCCATTGCTAATACGCGGCACATAACGTGAATACTCGGCACTTTTATGACTAACTTAGGAATTTTGGTGTAAAAGCTGGCGTCAGTAGCAAGGGCAATTAGCCTAGGTTTATCGCCAATAATATTTTCAGGCGCTAACCATTCACTAATGCCCGTTAAAAAGGCATGAAAGTTATCAGTTGCGTGATCCACTGCTATCTCGGTTTGAGCTTTTTCCGGCGTATTGTGGCTATTCATTTGGCGTCATCGCTTTGAAATTTACGGTTTACAACGCTGCCTTTTCCTTCGCTAGGTAATTCAGAAGCCGTTGCCGGATATAGCAAATAGGGAGCGCGAAGCTGTTTAAATGTAGCCAAGCCTTCAGCCCAGCTTGCTTGTATTTGGTTGCTGGTTTTCCCCGCGATAATGGCCTGTCGGAGTGAATCCGTTCCGGCTAACTTATCGAAAAAATCTGGGCGAGTGAAAAAGGTAATGCCTTTTTCTTTAAACTGAGCATAAGCGCTAAGTAGGATCTCAACATCTATTCCTGAAAAGGGGGCATCTACGAATAACGAAGTCTTCAGGGCAGTGTTATTGTGTTTAGGGGATGGGGCTGCTTGGTTAGCAGCTACGTCTATACTTTCATCGCCAAGCGCTACCACAGGGTGGCCGATAAGTTGAAAAGGAAGCGGTGTACCTCTTCCTACACTTACGTCCGTGCCTTCAAAAAAGCAAAGGGTGGGGTATAAGGCAATGGCAGCATCAGTAGGTAGATTCGGGCTGGGGGCAACAGGCAGAGAGTAAGGCATTTGTTTATGATAATTTGCCACGGGAATAACCGTTAACAGCGCCTGCTGCTTGGTTTGATGCGCCAGCGACTTAGATTGCTGCTGCGCTGGCTGTTTCGCATCAATGGCATCGGTCGCAATCCACTGTTCACCCACTATCATTAATGCGAGCTCGCCTAACGTCATGCCGTGCAATACAGGAATGGCGTGCATGCCTACAAACGATACATAATCAGGCTGTAAAATAGGGCCATCAGTAAAGGTGCCATTAGGGTTGGGCCTATCTAATACTATGACAGGAATATGCGCCTGAGCAGCGGCCTCCAGCACGTAATGTAAGGTACTTAAATACGTATAAAAACGCACCCCTACATCTTGAATGTCGAACACCAAAATATCGGTATTGGCTAACATGTCGTCCGTTGGCTTTTTCGTTTTACCGTAAAGGGAGTGAATAGGAAGACCCGTTTTAGCATCAACATCGTTATCTATTTTTTCACCCGCTCCCGCCTTGCCGCGAAAGCCATGTTCGGGCGACATAATACTCACCACATTGATATCACGACTTAGCAACGCGTCGACTAAGTGAATAGGCTCCAACGAACTGTTTTTTACACCCGAGCTTTTTATCGTTGAGTTTTTTATAATCGAGCTTTGGTTAACTACCAGTGTGACTCGTTTGCCTTCAAGTAAAGGCAAGTATTCTTCAAATTGCGCTGCGCCCACTTGTAACCTACGTTCGGCAACGTCAGCCTCCTCATGAACTTTGGCATAGCCTGGCGTACTAAAAGTAATAGCAGCGCTTAATAGCAAAACGAATGTAAGTAGCGACTTGATAGGCATTTATGAAGGTGGCCTTTTAAAGCGGTTGTTTTACAGCGTGACGCAAATAGCCATTGCTGGCCACCAATTGTTTAGCCGCGTCGTCGGCATTAGCCCCCGTTAGCACCATTAAGATAGCCAGCTTTGCATTGTTGTTCGATGCTTTTAGCGCGGTAGCGGCGTCGTGTTCATTACATTCAGTGGCTTGCATCACAATGCGTAGGGCGCGGGCTTTTAGCTTTTCGTTAGTTGCGTTGACATCCACCATTAAGTTTTCAAAGGTTTTGCCCAGCTTGATCATGGTAGCGGTACTTATCATGTTAAGTACCAGCTTTTGCGCAGTGCCAGATTTCATTCTTGTTGAACCGGTAAGTGCCTCGGGGCCCACCACTGGGCAAATGGCAATATCGGCATGTTCAAATATGGCCGAGTTTGGGCTACAGGCTATAGCCGCAGTAGCCGCGCCAATAGATTGCGCATACGCAAGGGCGCCTGAAACATAAGGCGTGCGCCCACTTGCTGACAACCCAACCAGTGTGTCGTGTTGACTAAGCGTAATATTAATAACATCTTGCTTGCCGGCTTCTCGATTATCTTCTGCCCCTTCAACTGCGTGTAAAACCGCTCGTTCGCCGCCAGCAATAATGCCGATTACAACCCCATCTGGCACACTGAAGGTTGGCCGACATTCAGCTGCATCTAAAATACCTAGCCTGCCACTGGTGCCCGCGCCTATATAAATGAGTCGCCCGCCTTTTGCGATGCTTTGTGCAGCGGCGTTTACCACTTTGGCGATGGCAGGAATTTCGGTTGCCACACTTGGGGCAACTTTGGCGTCTTCATGATTAATTCGCGCCAGCATTCCTTCTGTGGAAAGGGTATCAATATCTACAGTATTGGGGTTTCGCCCTTCAGACACTACCCGTTCTAAATCTTTAGCGAGGTGGTGAATACTGCGTGATGAGTCGGTGGGCTGCATGGTGATACCTTACGAAAGACAATGGGAGTTAATTTGCTATACATTCATGCTGGAGGTCTTGGCTAGCATACTGAATTTGCATATATGTGTAAGAGCAAATTAACCATATTTACAACGCATTATAATGTGGCGAACCTGTAGCGTAAACCAGAGAGGCGCAAACCAACAAGGCGTGCTCCATAGGGCAAAAGATAACAGAAGCATAGTTCGTACGTGCGTTCATAAATTTGTGTACCGAGAATTCGATTTCATTCAACTCGTGATACACTCTGCCCCTATGCAAATACAAAGGATTATCTGTTTACTGTGAGCCGTCAAACCCAAGCCATTATTCACGCTGATGCTATTTTAAGTAACTTTAAACTATTAGCAGAATTAGCCCCTACAAGCCGTTCTATGGCGGTGGTAAAAGCAGATGCTTATGGGCATGGTGCAGTTAACGTTTCACGTATTCTACAACATGTATCCCCTCGGTTTGCAGTGGCAATTATTGAAGAAGCTATTGCACTTAGAGAGGCAGGGATAACAGCGCCTATCGTAGTGTTAGAAGGTGCACACCAAGCTAAAGAGTGCGCTATGGCTGCATCACATGGCTGTATTCTAGTAATGCACAATCAAGCGCAATTAGAATGGATGTTAGCCTGCCCTGAAGACCGTCGGCCTACTATTTGGCTAAAAGCCGACAGTGGTATGCATCGGTTGGGTTTCGTGCTGAACACGCTACCGAGTATTGTTAAGCAATATGCGTCGCTTATTACGCAAGATACCGTGCTAGTTACTCATTTAGCCTGTGCAGACGACACCAGTAACGACTTCACGCAGAAGCAACTTAGTGCGTTTTTACAGATAGCTACACAGTTAGCGCTTCCTGTCAGTATCGCTAATTCTCCGGCCACCATTGAATGGCCACAAAGCCGTGGCGATTGGAACCGCCTAGGCATTGCGGTTTACGGCGGCCAGCCAAATACGGCCAATGTGGCATTAGCCCCTACCATGACGTTACGTTCTAGTATTATTGCCCTTCGCGATGTGCCAAAAGGCGAGTCGGTTGGTTACGGTCAAAACTGGGTGGCGCAAAAAGATAGCCGCATTGCTACGGTAGGTATTGGTTATGCTGATGGTTACCCAAGACATTGCCCTAACGGTACGCCTGTTGCCGTAAACGGCGAGCGCGTTGGCCTAGCAGGGCGTGTGTCTATGGACATGATCACCATCGACGTTACCCATATTTCGAACGTTAACATTGGCGATAGGGTAGAACTTTGGGGTGAGAATGTACCTATTAACGAGGTGGCAGAAGCTGCCGGTAGCATAGATTACGAATTGTTAACCCGAGTATCAGCCCGTGTACCTCGCATAGTGAAATATCGCTAGTACTTACAGTAGTTTACATTCTTGTAAATGCGCTGATGAATGACCATTCACCGAAACAATGGGGTGTTTTTCACTCGCTTGTGCCTATACTAACGTCCCACTTTCAGTATTGAGATGAATATTTCATCTTCGACTGTTGTGGGTATATCACGTAAGTGAGGTTTGTATGCGTACTTCGTTTTCTCGCCCTAGGGTGAATCGAGGACTAGTAAGTCGACCGTTTAAGCCTGTGCAGAAAAAAGCAGTAGGGTAGCGACAAGGATACAAAGCGTTACGTTAGGAATAATATAAAAACCCGGCATTGATATGGCCGGGTTTTTTACGTTTAGCGCAGGCGAAAAATTAACAGACTAGTTGTTTTGAGCGTGTAGATTAGTGTTTACTGTTGCACACGACTGCACGCTAGGCCCCTTTTTTTCAGGCGACTTTTCACTCTCTTTATTCGCAGGTATATAACGTTCTGGGCGATGGTTTAACGAAATGACCATATTTAAGCAGAACGCGGCTAGAATCGAAATAAGCACTAAATGCCATGGAATAAAGAAAAGCCCGCAAAGCAGAATAACGCTGTCTACCGTAAGTTGAAATGTACCTGCGCGCACATTAAATCGAGACTGCAGGTAAAACGCTAAAATACCCAAGCCGCCTAAACTAGAGCTATGTCTGAACATAATCAGCATGCCCACGCCTATAAGCAAGCCACCAAAAATGGCAGCAAAAATAGGATCAATGCTAGAAATGTCGACGAAGGCTGGGATCTGCTCAGTTAAGACCGATACCGTGGTCACAGAAATAAACGTATTCAATGTGAAGCGCTTGCTGATGCGAGTCCAAGCAAGGGTATAAAAGGGCAAGTTAATGAGGAAAAATAGAACACCAAAGTCCATATCAATTGCGTAAGTCCCCAGCAATGCGATACCCGCAGCGCCACCCACCATCAAATCTTGAGACTGGAATAGAAATACACCAAATGCCACGAATAACCCGGCACTAACTAATGCAAAGATATCTTCGATAACACTGTGATTGGAGTTTTGCATAAGTGGCGATTCTTAGTTGATAAGACACGCTGTAATTATACGTTTACGCTGATAGGGTATACAGGGCTGTGGTTAGATAACATGCTTAGCTTAAAATCTATTGGTACGCACAGCTTTACGACTTTTAACCGCAGAGTAAACGGTAAGTTGCTGACTTGTAAATATTGCACTATTTCTGAGCGAAAAATGGGTTATTCCACCACTGAAAACACCACAATGTCTTGTCTGTTGAATTCAACACGGCAGTGCATGTAGCCGAAGTTTAGCGGGCTATAGGCCACTATTCGGCTACCAACCGCTAAAAATTCGGTATCCCATACCAGTAAATTGGTGGTATTTAATTGTCGTTCAACACTATTTTTCGATACCCCTGGCGTAAAGTTATCACATAAATAGATAACTTCTTTTCTGGCTTCAAGCCCATAAAACGCCGTTGCAATGAGTATCGCAATGGCTAATATAGCCACAATGTCGGTAATGATTGAACGCTTCATGGGGGACAAAACAAATCTCCAGAGGGTGTAGTTACACCTAATTAAGGTTGGCAGGCGCAGGCTGAAGTAAATCCCACTTATTGCCAAAACAATCTTTAAAAATAGCTACTGTACCGTAAGCTTCTTCTCGCGGCGTTTCTAAAAATTCAACGCCTTTATCACACATTGATTGATGATCGCGCCAAAAGTCATCGGTATGTAAAATCATAAAAACTTTACCCCCAGCTTGCTTTCCAATCATCGCTTTATCTTCGTCCGATTTAGCTTTAGCTAACAAGAGTGACGTCGCACTGCCTTTCGGTGTGACTAATACAAAGCGCGATCCTTCCCCTTTATCTCTGTCTTCGGTAAGTGAAAAATTAAGGGTTTGGGTGAAATAGGCAATAGCACTGTCGTAATTGTCTACAAGGAAGGTAATAGCTGAAATGTGATGCTGCATAGAATCTTGTTTTACGTAAATTTTGTGAAATATTACCGACTATTTAACGCAAATGAAATGTACTTCATCGACAAATGCGCTTTACATATTTCGTGTACGACAATGATCTTTTTGTAAGGTTCACTCTATATAATTTGTACTGAAGGAATATATATCACAGTAATGGTTTCCATGATGGAGTGCATCACATTGTGAGTAAATTGACATTAGGACAAGGAATGAACAGACAACTTCCACTACTTTCCTTAGCTGTACTTCTTGGTTGCAATACGCAAACAGTGAAGGCGGACGAACTGCCCTTTACCTTAAGTGGCCACGTGCGGGTTAACTATGGTCATCAAGACTGGCAGCTACCTGAGATAAGAGATGGATTCGAATTTGAATCTATTAAGTTAGGTGTCGCTGGCGAGTCAGATCAGTTTAGCTATAAAGCAGAATACCGATGGTACGAGAATACCGATTTCGACACTATTCGCTTTGCCGAACTTACCTACCATTGGGACGAATCGACCGACATTACCGCAGGTATCACCCAAACTCCTTTCGGCTTACAGCCCTTTGGTTCAAACAACTTCTGGTTTTCGGTAAATTACTACTTAGGCTTTGAAGATGACTATGAAGCCGGTATTAAGATAAATCATGATTACGGTAATTGGGACTTTCAAGCTGCTTACTTCATGAATGATGAATATAACGATGCCGCTGAATTTGGCCGTTACTCATTCGATGTGGCCGATGATGGTGAGTTTCGTAACCAAGAAGATGGGCAATACAACTTACGTGCAAACTATACCGCGAAGCTGCTGCCTAGGAGTACTACCGACATTGGTGTGTCTTACCAATATGGCGATATATTAAATTTAGATACACTAGAAGAGGGTGACATGACGGCTTACGCCGTTCACGTTCGTCATCAGCAAGGTGATTTTAAAGTAGAACTACAATACATTGATTACGAGTACGACTTAGCTGCACCGGAAGGCCAAGCGACCGATAGAATTTCGCTTTCTGCATTTACCTTTCCATTCTTAGCGGCTGCCGATGGGTCGACATATTCGGCGAATTTGGTGTATTCCGTACCTTATAAATTCACCCGTATTAACTCACTTACGTGTTATACCGAGTACAGTGTGGCGCAGGGTGACGAAGCGTCAGGCCGAGATTCATCGCAGTGGATAAATGGCTGTAGTTTTGGCTGGGACAAATTGTTTGTTTATGTAGATAGTATTCAAGGGAAAAATATGTGGTTTTCTGGCGGTCCAGGCGTGGGCTTAGACCTAGGTGGTCGACAAGAAACAACACACAGATTGAATATTAATTTAGGTATCTATTTCTAAGGGAAGATTATGCGTTTATTAGCTATTTTCACACTACTTTTGGCGTTAGTCCCACTGCAAAGCTGGGGGCATGCCTGGCTAAAAATTAAAATTGCTACCACTGAATATGCACCTTACACCTCTTCAGAGATGGAGCACAACGGCTATATTAACCACATTATTTCACAGGCTTTTTTAGAAACCGGAGTGGTGGTTGAATTTGTCTCAATGCCGTGGGATGAAGCGGTAGAAGCCACATTGAATGGCGAATTTGATGCACTGTCGTACGGTAATTTTGTGCGCGCTAGAGGCGAGAAATTCTGGCACAGCGACCCTATCACTGCCGAAAGCTTAGTATTTTATGTTAATTCAAAATCTGACATAGCGTCATGGTCGAGTTTTGACGAACTTAAAGACAAAAAAATGGGGGTGACAGAAGGCTATTTGTACAATAACGAGTTGGCCGCTTATATTGAAAATACCCCTTCGGTAACCACCTACGCTACAGATAAAGAGAACCTTGAAGCCTTAGTGAGTGGGGAAATTGATTTGTTTCCCATCGATGATTTAACTGGTTGGTATTTACTTCAACGCGACTTCACTAACGAGCAGCGCCAAGCGGTAATGACTATCGACCCGTTTATCTCTACCGTCACCACGCATTTACTGGTAGCAAAGGGGAGAAATGACGACAGGCTTCTTATTGAGCTTTTCAACAAAGGCTTAGAAGAACTAACATTAGAAGGGAAACTAACTCGCTTTAAACGGTTGTTAAAAGACGGTTTTTACCAAGATCCTAAAAAGCCGGTTAACTTTGACAGGCGCTAACGGTTTAGTACTTGCGACAATGAGATAACCGGCAAAGGCTATACCAGAGTTTTATTAAAAAAGAGAGCTTGCTCTCTTTTTTTGTGAGCTCAAAGTAAGGTAAAACATATATTTACTCTCTGTGTATACCAAAGATATAAGGAAAACTTTCAATGCACATATTTACTTCAGGCGTTGAGAATATGCTCAATGATTAGTCTGCCAATTGGTATTTTAACCAAGCTATAAGCATTGCCAAAGCGGCGGAAAACCAGCGAGAGAGCAGTAAATGTATACATGCAGTAGTATAAATGGGTGGCTAAACCCAGTTAAGAATGTTGCGTTTTATCTTTTTTTACCCTGCACTGTTGTGGCTGCCGCATTCGCGTTTTCCGCCAATGCCAATGCCAGCGCAGAGCCCATTCCAGAAGTAAGTGTTACGTCTAGCCCAAATATCAGCTCTGCTGACAGTTTGAAAATCAAAACATTGAAACCTCAGACCTTGAAAGCCCAGGCCCCCAGATTTGATATTAGTGGCTCTTATAGACTTAAATACGAACACCTCAATAACCCTATTTTTCCTTCATCCAGTGAAGATAGAGCCCAAGTAAATCGACGAGTTTCATCTCGCCTGTTAGTGAAAGCACAGGCTAATTGGGATGTGTTCAATGTAACTCTTGAGTTAGCCGACTCCCGCGTATGGCTAGATGATAATGACCCCACGTTAAAATCAGCGCAGGTGAATACGCTAGAGCCCTTACAGTTTTTCGCTCGTTATACGCCCCAAAACAGTCAATATTTAAAAGGTATTACGGCGGGACGAGTGACCTTTGATCATGGCAGTCGAAGGCTGATAGGACAAGGCGTGTACCGCAATACCAAAAATGCATTCGATGGGGTACTGGTAGATTATCAAGTTAGCGATTGGAACATCCGTGGTTTTTACTTGCTGCCAGTCAGTCGATTACCCAGCGACAGCGGGGCAGTGGCCGACGCAGAACGGGCTTTTGATAAAAGCTACAGTGAGCGTGAGTTCTTTGGTTTATATGTCACTTCACCAGATAAAAACGTGAAGCTTCACAGTTACTGGTTAAAAGAGGAAGACTCTGAAAAACTTGCCACGAAAAATCGTGACATATATACACTTGCCGTTGAGTACACCAAACCGTTTGCAGAGTTATGGAAAGCCAATATTGAAGTGATTGGGCAAACCGGCACGTCACACCAAACCGCAAGTGCAAGTGATACTACTGAGCTAGATGTAGAAAGCTGGATGGTGCACGCTAATTTGGGTAAAAAAATCACTGACTTTACCTTTCTAAGGGCGGAAATAGACGCGATTAGCGGCGACAATGATAGCGCAGATAATACCATTACCGACTTTGATAGCCTTTATGGTGTAAGACGTTTCGATTTTGGCCCAACAGATGTTTATCAGGCTATGCCCCGAAAAAACTTATACACAGTGGGCGCGAGAAGTGTGACCAAACCTTCGAAAGAACATAATATCATGGTGAGCTATAAGGCCATGTGGTATCAAAAAGCCCCAGAGTCTGTAGATAACTTCATTGGGCAACAGTTAGAAGCAAGATGGCGTTGGGAGGTAAAACCTTCACTTAGGCTAGCTATTGGTGCGGCTTATCTGCTGAAAGGCGACGGCTTCGAGCGAGGGGATTACCCTGATGATAGCCAATTTGTATTTACCGGCGCGCTATATACGTTTTAAATAAGTACTAATTCTTACTCATTTTAATCTAATACTGTTGGAAGCTCGCAATTTTGTGACGGGAATAGGTATACTCCGTAACCGCTTCTAGCAGTTTGCGATTAAGGGAAAAGATTGAGCGACAGTACTTCACTCACACATTATCAACGCTTCATGCGCATGGTGCAGTTACTTGGCCCAGGCGTCCTAATGGCCACTGCCGCCGTTGGCGGAAGCCATCTTGTTGCCTCCACCCAAGCTGGTGCGAAATTCGGTTGGCAGTTGGTGGTACTTATTCTGGCGGTTAACGTTTTAAAGTACCCTTTTTTCCGTGCAGGCGTTAGCTATACCATCAGTACTAGGCAAACCTTGCAGTTCGGTTACCATAAGATGGGTAAGGGTTATTTAATTGTGGCATTGTGCCTAAATGCCTTGGCTTCAGTGGTGAATGCCGCCGCACTTTTGTTATTTGCTGCAAGTTTGTTGTCTTATTTTTTGCCTTTCAATGTCTCTATTGCCATCGCGTCGGCCGCTATTTTAGGGGCTATACTGTTTATATTGCTAGCAGGGCATTTTGAAGCCCTTGAAGGGGTGGCAAAAGCCATCATGGGGGTGCTGGTGTTGGCTACCGTCGCTGCCTTTTGCGCCGCAGTGGTGAATTTAGAGCCTAGGCCACCTAGCTTTGAATCACCATCACCCTGGACGCTCGCGACCGTAGGGTTTTTAGTGGTCACTATGGGGTGGATGCCCGCACCAATAGAGATATCTAGCATCACGTCGTTATGGTTAAGGCGCCAGTGCCAAAACCAACCAGTAACGCCAAAAAATGCCTTGTTCGACTTTAACCTAGGTTATGCGGTGACCACCATTCTAGCCTTACTTTTTTTAGGCTTAGGCGCATTGGTATTACACGGAAGTGGCGAAACACTTGCAACAGGCGGTATAGGCTTTTCCCAGCAATTAGTTAGCCTTTACGCCAATACCATTGGCGATTGGGCACACTGGCTTATTGCCGTGGTAGCCTTTCTTTGTATATTCGGGTCGGCATTAACCGTTTATGATGGCTATGCCCGCGTGATTGCCGAAGCCATTTCGTTGGTATTACCAAAGAAAATGGCGCGTGACGCAGTATTCGTTCCCGTGCTACTGGCTATGGCAGCCATTAGTTTTAGTATCGTACTGTTTTTCAAATCTGCGCTGCTGGCCATGTTAGGCTTTGCTATGACACTGGCCTTTGTTACCACGCCCATGTTTGCATGGCTAAATCATCGTTTGGTAAAAAGTGCTTCGCTGCATGAAGATGCAAAAGCCAGCTGGTGGGTAACATTGCTTAGCTATGTAGGCTTGGTGTATTTGTTTGGCTTTTTACTGCTGTTTGTTTGTTGGAAGTGGGGCTAGGCTGGAACTTAGGTTTGGCTAAGACTGAGCTAGGCGCGGCAAGTTACGATGGCGTGCGTTTTGTGAAGGCAAGTGCAACTATCTTGTACAGTACGTAAAAGCCTACCAGCAATGAAACTGCTGCAATAAATGGGCTTAACAATAGCCAGCACAACACGTAAAGAACAAGCCCTTTCACCCCTATTTCAGACGCCCTAGCAAGTAAGTCTATAGCGCCTAATATAAGTGCCGTGGCGCAAATTAAGCCAACTACCACGGTGGTTATAATTAAAAGTGCGTTTTCCACGTTTAGGCTATCCTAGCTTCTTTTGCCAAAATAGCGCGTGGCCTTCACCTTCCGCCAGTTCATAGCTGGTAAAGCCAAACTTTTCATAGGCCGATTTTGCCACTGTGTTATTACTTAATACTTCTAAGGTAATCTTGCAGCAGCCTTTCTCTAGCGCTATTTCCTCTACTTTATCTAACATTTTTTGGCTAAGCCCTAAACCACGGAACGCTGGCAACACAGCAATATCGTGAGTATTAATAAGTGGTTTGCAGGCAAAAGTAGAAAATGCTTCAAAGCAATTTATTAGCCCAGCGGGTTTGCCGTCAACATAAGCAAGAATACTAAAGGCATGGGGTAGTGTAGAGAGTTTATCGACTAAGTTGTCGTAGGTATGTTTAGAAAGTGCCTCAGCGCCGCCCATAGGATCTTTCGCATATTCGTTTAGCAAATAAGGAATAGCTTGCTTATGTGCGTCGTCAAAATAATCTGCTTTTATGATTTCTATATTCATACATACCTTCACTTCTTTATATGACCCCAGCTTGATATAGATCCCACTTAAAATGAGAACCAATGCTGGAGGGTTTTACACTACCACTGTTTTCTTTGTATCGGATTTACTTTGTTTCGGGTTTATCTTCTGCTTTCTTAACGCGGATATTCGCATCGCCTAACGCATGATTGTTTAACGACTTAATGGCCGCTTTAGCTTCACCTGGCTTAGGCATTTCTACAAATCCAAAGCCTTTAGAGGCACCGCTCTTTTCATCAACCACAATGGTGCAAGACTGCACAGAACCGAAAGCTTCGAATAAACTCGCAAGCTCTTCTTGTGTAGTTTGTCTGTCTAAATTACGTATTAATATTTTCATTTTGTTTCCTGTGCGCTCGACAAGGTAAGAAGAGGCTTGTTATACAGCAAAGCTAAAGCGATGTAGATAGGTTTCGTCATACTTACCGGCAGTAACTCAAATTAAAAGCACGTCAACGTGCGGGTTGGGTAGTTTGCCCCGATTGCCCTCTTTAATTTAGAAGGCATTGCGCTTTTTACCTTAGGGCGCATTACGCTCTGACGGTGCTGTTTTAAAATTTTGAATCACCTCATGAGGGTTAACATCTTCACTATGGCGCTTGGCTGCTTCTGCCCACCACATCAATTGATTCAAAGTACGAGTGAAGTAATCAAACCACGAAGACTGGTCTTCCCCTGAACACATCTCACCATTCTCTTCGAATACTTGTTGCGCCTTGGGAATATGAATCATAGCCGACACTGGCAAGCAGCCTAACTCAGACAAAAAAGTACGCATGCCTACCGCTGCCCGCATACCACCCCATTGCCCAGCTGAATAAGTGACAATAGCACTAGGCTTGTAAGCAAATAACGAGCTACCGAAGTGATTAAGCAAATTAGCAAGGGCAGGGCTCATAGAGTGATTGTACTCGGGGCTAACCATGACATAACCATCGCAATTGGCAATTTTCTCTGCCAATGTATTTAATTCTGCAGGCGCCTTACCTTTGGCATAGGCAAAATGGGGTTTAAAGATAGCGTCTAAGGGATAATCTAATGGGTCTATTAACTCCACTTCATGCTCGTCATAGCGAAGCTGCAAACAGGCCATTACCGCTTTTGCCACGCGCTCCCCAAGACGAGCGGGCCTAGGTGGCGTGCTATCCCGAACAGTGCCTAAAAAAATAAGAAACTTCATTGGTATACTCCTTTTCCAAAACTATTCGATGTAGTTTACTAACACCGCTGGTGGAAACAATACTGATGTACTGAAGCGAAAATCGCAAATCATCGCAGCGAATATCCATTTTTGATTATCTTCTAAATCTTAATTCTGTTTCAAGAATAGCCGCATTTATTAACTAAATCAGGTGTAATAGATTATAGGCATAGGTTTGGGGCCCAGTTTGAAATACAACGCCTGTCCCCCATTTTGCCATTGGAGATAATTTATTATGACATTTACTCAATTACAGCAAGCACGTACTTTAGATTTACCAAGCCGCGAGGCTATGCTTCATCGTGCGCCATCCGTGCAACAGTTTTGGAGTACAAATAACGAGTTGCTTAGCAACGCGTGGAGCGAGTGGGAAGCCAGTGAAAAAGACAACCTATTCACCCTTGATGATTCTTTACTAGATGCCAAATTACGCAGCGCAGTCACGCAAGCGTGGGAAAATCCTGAAAAAGAAACAGAGGTGAAAGCGCTATTAGAAGAGGTATCACCTGACGTGTATCAATTCCAATTCTTCGACCCTGAAAGGCTGGTTGAGTTACGCGCCTATCTTGAAAAAGTGTGGGATGCCAAAATTGCACTAAGACCGCCGTACGGCATAGTATTAAATCGCCGTGGTGCCATGCTAGATAAGCGTTCAGAAGGTTATTTGGCTGCGCCAAGTTTCCAAGCGTTTTATCGCACTATGCTAGACACATATATGCGCCCTATCGCTCGATTGTTGTTTCCGGAAATTATGGGATACGACGCGCAAACCTTTGGCTTTTCAATTCATTATCAGCCAAATACCGATACGTCGATAAGACCGCATACCGACGCGTCAGCAGTAACGTTAAATATTAATCTAAACGTTCCGGGTGAAACATTTACGGGTTCGACAGTGGATTTTTATGATGTAAAAGCAGGGAAAGTAAACCCACTAACGTTTACGCCTGGCAGCGCTATGCTTCACCGTGGAAACGTACCGCATGCGGCACAGCCTATCACCAGTGGCGAAAGAACCAACTTCGTACTCTGGTTGTATGGTAATCGCGGTCAAATGCCACCACAAAGTGTAAAAAGCGTTGATGTTGATGCCCTTGAAAGGTGGACAGTACCATCTCAACCGCAAGATAAATTTGCGCCTTTTTAAGTGCGGTATCTATCAATAAGTAGCAGTAATAACGGGGGAGGGAGCCTCCGTTAATCTTGTTTCGAATTTAGCTTCTTTGCCGCCATCAACCCGACAATAAAAATGATAAAAATAACAAACCCAACTGAAATTAAAATATTGAGTAAAAAGTCCACAATAGCACCTTAATTTTTAAGTTATTGGCGAGCACACCGGCGCTCGCAGTGACAATATTTCTATTTATACCATCACTACGTGTGATTAGCCCATGTTGTTATCATATTGTTACTTGAACGAAGGCTGAGATATATGCTCGCTAGGGATGTATTAAAAGAAGTGTTTTATTTCCCTACAGCTTTTATGGTTTTACCTGAGAAGCGCTCTTTAACTATACATAGCGTTAAAAAGTCAGTAATGAATCTAGTTCAATTTCGCGAAAACATGCTTGTCGTAAAAACCTCCATTTTTATAAATGGCTTTTTTCAGTATAGCTTCTTCGCTAAAGCCTGATTTCAAAAGCAACTGCATAGAGGCGTGGTTACCCGCAAACACAGCGCCAAACAGTCTCACGATATTGGTATGGGTAAATACAAAGTCAGATATTTGCCGAATAGCCTCGGCTGTTATGCCCTTACGCCAATAGCGCTTATCAAGCCAATAGCCAACCTCACCAGAACGCTCGTATTCAAACTGCCCTCGATTAACGCCAATGCAACCAACTAAAACATCGTCGTAAGAAATGGCTTTAATGATGCCAGATTGACTGCCCTCATTAACCCACCAAGCCGCATCCTCTTTTGTATAAGGATTAGGGATTTTAGTAGAAAGAAACTTGGTGACCGCCTCATCATTTAAGATGTGCACTAACCTATCAATATCGTTTTGATTGAAGTCTCTCAGGGTAACCATTCTAATCCTTTCTATATTTCAATAACTCACCTAAGCAAAATTATCACTCTTTTTTAGCCCGATAGACGCCGAAGTGTAAGGCGTATTGACGTGTGCTCAAATGGTTTGCTCATGTGGTCATGTAAAACGTTGAGCGCGATGCTATACGGCTACTCACTAGCTGCATGTTTGGGAGGCATGAGATTCATAACACCAAGATAAATCCAACTACCTATCCATGTGAACAGGCCAAGAAAAAAAGTGACCAGACCCGCAATCCACATTGAGCGCTTTTGTTTTCGAGCTAGAAAAACAGACAGGATGGTTGGAGCGATGGAGAAAACTATTAAAACGATATAAATGAAATTTACACTAATATTCATGGAACATCCTTGCGTGAATATACAAAATAGCTATCTCAGTATAGAAATAACGTAAAAACCACGTACAACAATAAGAGCAATGCAGGAAATAGTACAATACCTTTTAGAATTGAAGCTCTCTTTTGTTGTTTCCAAAAGTATTGCTGCTTCCGCTTTTCAAAATCAGTTAACCAATAATGACAGTGTGGGCATTGGTTTTTGAGGTGCATTATCAATGCGCATTGAGGACATTTAGCTGAAGGCTTGTATGAACCCTGTCTCTTATACACATCTGACGCTGCCGACGACTCCTTACGTGTAGATCT
>OJCK01000303.1_pt1 | contig 18617 bp, 8 predicted proteins | sample 1592141 | NCBI WGS metagenome assembly OJCK01 (sample SAMN05416893, study PRJEB24817) | seawater metagenome | isolation source: Sea water | place: Canada:Atlantic | collected 2013-11 | reverse complement strand
GCGAAAAGAAACGTATCCGTAAGGATTTTGGCAAACGCCCACAGGTATTGGAAATTCCATACCTTCTTTCAATTCAGCTTGATTCTTTCAAAAAGTTTATTGAGATCGACGCCGATGCTCAATACGGCTTGGAAGCAGCATTTCGTTCCGTTTTTCCGATAAAAAGCTACTCAGGTAACTCGGAGCTTCAATATGTTAGCTACCGTTTGGGAGAGCCAGTATTCGACGTTAAAGAATGTCAAATTCGTGGCGTCACATTCTCTGCTCCATTAAGAGTAAAACTACGGTTAGTATTGTTTGATAAAGACGCTGCGCCAGGTACCGTAAAAGACATTAAAGAACAAGAAGTGTACATGGGCGAAATCCCATTGATGACTCAGAACGGTACGTTCGTTATCAATGGTACAGAGCGTGTTATCGTGTCACAGCTACACCGTTCACCTGGTGTGTTCTTCGATCACGATAAAGGCAAAACTCACTCGTCAGGTAAAGTGCTTTATAATGCACGTGTAATTCCTTACCGTGGTTCTTGGCTTGACTTCGAGTTCGATCCAAAAGATAACCTGTTTGTTCGTATTGACCGTCGTCGTAAGTTGCCAGCAACAATCATCTTACGCGCGCTTGAAATGACATCAGAAGAAATCTTGGATACGTTCTTCGAGAAAGTCAGTGTACGTATCGATAAAGACAAGTTAATGATGGAAGTGGTGCCAGATCGTCTTCGTGGCGAAACCGCAGCATTCGATATCATTGACGGTGAAGGTAATGTTGTTGTTGAAACCGGTCGTCGTGTATCTGCACGTCATACCCGTGCGCTTGAAAAAGCGGGTTTATCTGAACTTGAAGTTCCAGCAGATTACCTAATTGGTCGCGTATTCGCGGCAACATACGTAAATGAAGATACTGGCGAAGTTATCGTTAGCGCTAACGAAGAGTTAACGCTTGAGAACTTAGCGGCACTAAGCCAAGCTGGTATTAAAGAGTTCGAAACTTTGTACATTAATGAATTGGACCATGGTTCATACATTTCTGACACATTGCGTATCGACTCTTCAACAAACCGCCTAGAAGCGCTTGTTGAAATTTACCGCATGATGCGTCCTGGTGAGCCACCAACAAAAGACGCAGCAGAAACCTTATTCCAAAACCTTTTCTTCTCAGATGAGCGTTATGACCTATCTTCTGTAGGTCGTATGAAGTTCAACCGCCGTTTAGGCCGTGAAGAATTGATTGGTTCAGGCACCCTAGATAAAGACGATATTGTTTCAGTAATGAAGCAACTTATCGAGATTCGTGACGGTAAAGATGAAGTGGACGATATCGACCACTTGGGTAACCGCCGTATCCGTTCTGTGGGTGAAATGGCTGAAAACCAATTCCGTGTTGGTTTAGTACGTGTTGAGCGTGCTGTTAAAGAGCGTCTAAGCTTAGGCGACCTTGATAGCATTATGCCGCAAGACCTTATTAACGCTAAGCCTATTTCGGCTGCGGTTAAAGAGTTCTTCGGTTCATCACAGCTTTCTCAGTTCATGGACCAAAACAACCCGTTATCAGAAGTAACGCATAAGCGTCGTATTTCTGCATTAGGCCCGGGTGGTCTTACGCGTGAGCGTGCAGGCTTCGAAGTACGTGACGTACACCCTACGCACTACGGTCGTCTGTGTCCTATCGAGACGCCTGAAGGTCCAAACATCGGTTTGATCAACTCATTGGCAAGCTTCGCGCGTACCAATGACTTTGGTTTCCTTGAAACGCCGTTCCGTCGCATTGTTGATGGTGTGGTAAGTGAAGAAATCGATTACTTGTCTGCAATTGAAGAAGGTCAATTCGCAATTGCACAGGCAAACATTGTTTTAACCGCAAACGGTGAGCTAGTAGACGACCTTATTCCATGTCGTCACCGTGGTGAAACCACCTTGATGCCGAAAGAAGACATCAAGTACATGGACGTTTCTCCACAGCAAATCGTTTCAATCGCTGCGAGTATCATTCCGTTCCTAGAACACGATGATGCTAACCGCGCATTGATGGGTGCGAACATGCAACGTCAGGCTGTACCTACATTACGTGCTGATAAGCCGCTTGTTGGTACCGGTATGGAAAGAACCATTGCTGTTGACTCAGGTGTTACTGTAGTTGCTAAGCGTGGTGGTAGAGTTGACTATGTTGACGCTAGCCGTATCGTTATTAAAGTAGAAGAAGATGAAATGCTTCCTGGTGAAGCAGGTATCGACATCTACAACCTGACTAAATACACACGTTCTAACCAGAACACCTGTATCAATCAGCGTCCCACTTGTAGTGTGGGCGACCCGATTGTTGCTGGCGATGTATTGGCTGACGGTCCATCTACTGACTTGGGCGATCTTGCGCTTGGTCAGAACATGCGTATCGCGTTCATGCCTTGGAACGGTTATAACTTCGAGGATTCAATCCTTATCTCTGAGCGTGTAGCTCAGGAAGACCGTTTCACCACTATCCACATTCAAGAACTAAGCTGTATTGCTCGTGATACTAAGCTTGGGCCAGAAGAGATTTCTTCTGATATTCCGAATGTTGGCGAATCTGCACTAAGCAAACTTGATGAATCAGGTGTTGTTTACATTGGTGCGGAAGTGAAAGGCGGCGACATTCTGGTAGGTAAAGTAACACCTAAAGGTGAAACTCAACTTACGCCAGAAGAAAAACTATTAAGAGCAATCTTCGGTGAAAAAGCGTCTGACGTAAAAGATACGTCACTACGTGTGCCTAACTCTGTTCACGGTACGGTTATCGACGTTCAAGTCTTTACCCGTGACGGCGTAGAGAAAGACAAACGTGCGCTTGAAATTGAAGACATGCAACTTCGTCAGGTTAAGAAAGACCTTACTGACGAATTTGAAATTCTTGCAGACGGTATCTTTGCTCGTGCACAAAACGCATTACTACGCTCTGGTGTTGAACAAGCTAAGCTTGACAGCCTACCGCGTGAGAAGTGGTTTGAAATTGCATTAAACGACGAAGACGTTCAGCTTGAGATCGACCAAATTGCTGATCAGCACGCAGAAATCAAAGAAGACTTCGATAAGAAGTTTGAAACTAAGCGTCGCAAGATCACACAAGGCGATGACCTAGCACCTGGTGTCCTTAAGATTGTTAAGGTTTACCTAGCTGTTAAGCGTCACATCCAGCCTGGTGATAAGATGGCCGGTCGTCACGGTAACAAAGGTGTAATTTCAACGATTCAGCCTGTGGAAGACATGCCATATGATGCTAACGGTACGCCGGTAGACATCGTATTGAACCCACTAGGTGTACCATCGCGGATGAACATCGGTCAGATCCTAGAAACACATATGGGTATGGCTGCTCACGGTCTTGGTGTGAAAATCGACCGCATGCTCAAAGAGCATGAAGAGATGCAGAAGCTTCGTAATTTCTTGAAAGAAATTTATGAGCTTGGCGAGAATCACCAAGAAGTGGACATCGATAACTTCACCGACCACGAAATTACACGTCTTGCAAACAACCTACGTAAGGGTGTTCCAATTGCAACACCTGTATTCGACGGTGCACGTGAATCTGAAATTAAGGAAATGTTGAAGTTAGCTGACATTCCTGAAAGCGGTCAGATTTCGTTGTTCGACGGTCGTACTGGTCGCGAGTTTGAGCGTCCTGTTACGGTTGGTTACATGTACATGCTGAAACTGAACCACTTGGTTGACGACAAAATGCACGCTCGTTCAACTGGTTCGTACAGCCTTGTTACACAACAGCCGCTGGGTGGTAAAGCTCAGTTCGGTGGTCAGCGCTTCGGAGAGATGGAAGTGTGGGCCCTTGAAGCTTACGGTGCAGCATATACCCTTCAGGAAATGCTTACTGTTAAGTCGGATGATGTTAACGGCCGTACTAAGATGTACAAGAACATCGTCGATGGTGACCACAGAATGGAACCTGGCATGCCAGAATCATTCAACGTATTACTTAAAGAAATCCGCTCGTTGGGTATCAACATCGAGTTGGAAGAGAAGTAACACGGCAATCGCCACGTTATGACAAGAGATGGCCCGGCGCTTGCGCCGGGTTCTAGAGACTGACTCCGCTGGGAGAGTAATGTGAAAGACTTATTAAAGTTTCTAAAGCAACAAAACAAGACTGAAGAATTCGATAATATTCGAATCGGTCTTGCTTCACCTGACATGATTCGTTCATGGTCTTTTGGTGAAGTTAAGAAGCCAGAAACAATTAACTACCGTACGTTCAAACCAGAACGTGACGGCCTGTTTTGTGCGCGTATTTTCGGACCAGTTAAAGACTACGAATGTCTTTGTGGTAAGTATAAGCGTCTGAAGCACCGTGGTGTTATCTGTGAAAAATGTGGTGTTGAAGTAACCCTAACTAAAGTACGTCGTGAGCGTATGGGTCACATTGAACTGGCAAGCCCAGTTGCACACATCTGGTTCCTTAAATCACTTCCGTCTCGTATCGGCTTAATGCTTGATATGACACTTCGTGATATTGAACGTGTACTATATTTTGAATCTTACGTAGTAACCGAGCCGGGTATGACTACCCTTGAGCGCAGCCAACTTCTTAACGAAGAAGATTACTTGGATGCACTTGAAGAGCACGGTGACGAGTTTGACGCAAAAATGGGTGCTGAAGCCGTATTTGACCTTTTAAAAGTGTTAGATGTAGATGCTGACGTAGCTTCCATGCGTGAAGAGTTGCCTTCAATCAACTCTGAAACTAAGCGTAAGAAAATCACCAAACGTCTTAAGTTGCTTGAATCATTCCAACAGTCTGGCAACAAGCCAGAGTGGATGATCTTGACTGTACTTCCAGTACTTCCGCCGGATCTTCGTCCGTTGGTACCTCTGGATGGTGGTCGATTTGCAACCTCTGACCTGAACGATTTATACCGTCGTGTTATCAACCGTAACAACCGTCTTAAGCGTCTTCTAGACCTTGCGGCGCCTGACATTATCGTACGTAACGAAAAACGTATGCTTCAGGAAGCGGTAGATGCATTACTAGATAACGGTCGTCGTGGCCGCGCTATCACAGGTTCTAACAAACGTCCTCTTAAATCACTTGCCGATATGATTAAAGGTAAGCAAGGTCGTTTCCGTCAGAACTTACTTGGTAAGCGTGTTGACTACTCTGGTCGTTCTGTAATTACCGTTGGTCCTACATTACGTCTTCACCAATGTGGTCTTCCTAAGAAAATGGCACTTGAGTTATTCAAGCCGTTTATCTATGGAAAACTTGAAGGTCGTGGTTTAGCAACAACTATCAAAGCAGCGAAGAAGCTGGTTGAACGTGAAGCACCAGAGGTATGGGACGTACTAGATGACGTTATCCGTGAACACCCTGTTATGCTTAACCGTGCACCAACACTTCACCGTTTGGGTATCCAGGCATTTGAACCAACCCTTATCGAAGGTAAAGCGATTCAGCTTCACCCACTAGTATGTGCGGCCTACAACGCCGATTTCGATGGTGACCAAATGGCTGTACACGTGCCGCTGACTATTGAAGCTCAGCTTGAAGCACGTGCGTTGATGATGTCGACCAACAACATTCTGTCACCTGCAAATGGTGAACCTATTATCGTTCCTTCACAGGACGTTGTATTAGGTCTTTATTACCTAACCCGTGACAAAGTGAACGGTTTGGGTGAGGCAATGGTATTTACCAGCCCGAATGAAGCAGAAAAAGCATACCGCACAGGTAACGCAGAACTTCACTCACGCGTTAAAGTACGTATCACTGAATACGACATTGACGAAGATGGCGTGAAAACTGAGAAAGTAACGCTAACAGATACTACTGTTGGTCGTGCAATTTTCTCATTGATGCTACCTAAAGGTTTGCCGTTTGAAATTATCAACCAGGCAATGGGCAAAAAGCAGATTTCACGTTTGCTTAACGCTTGTTACCGTACACTGGGTCTTAAAGACACAGTAATCGCTGCTGACCAAATCATGTATACCGGTTTCCACTACGCAATGATTGCGGGTGCATCTGTTGGTATTGATGACATGGTAATCCCAGCTGCGAAGAAAGATATTATCGACGCTGCAGAAGCCGAAGTTATCGAGATCCAGGAACAGTTCCAAAATGGTCTTGTAACCGCCGGTGAGCGCTACAACAAAGTTATCGATATCTGGTCAAATGCCAACGAAAAAGTTGCCAAGGCCATGATGGATAACCTTAAGACTGACATCGTAATTAACCGCGATGGCGAAGAAGAAGAGCAAACCTCATTTAACTCTGTTTATATGATGGCCGACTCGGGTGCTCGTGGTAGTGCCGCTCAGATTCGTCAGCTAGCGGGTATGCGTGGTCTGATGGCTAAGCCAGATGGCTCAATCATTGAAACGCCAATTACGGCTAACTTCCGTGAAGGTCTTAACGTACTTCAGTACTTCATCTCTACTCACGGTGCGCGTAAAGGTCTAGCCGATACAGCACTTAAGACTGCGAACTCGGGTTACCTAACTCGTCGTCTAGTAGATGTTGCACAAGATTTGGTTATCACTAACGACGACTGTGGCACCTTCGGTGGTGTTACAATGACACCGCTAATTGAAGGTGGTGACGTTGTAGAACCACTTCGCGAGCGTGTACTAGGTCGTGTAGTTGCAGAAGATGTAGTTAAACCAGGTACGACAGAAGTATTGGTAGAGCGTAATGTGTTACTAGACGAAGCGCTAGTAGACATGCTTGAAGCTAACTCTGTTGACCAAATTCAAGTACGCTCGGTTATCACTTGTGATAACGACTTCGGTGTGTGTGCAAACTGTTATGGTCGTGACCTTGCTCGCGGACATATGGTTGGAAGCGGTGAGTCTGTGGGTGTTATTGCCGCACAGTCAATCGGTGAACCAGGTACACAGCTTACCATGCGTACGTTCCACATCGGTGGTGCGGCATCAAGAGCTTCTGCTGAGAACAGCGTTCAGGTTAAAACTGCGGGTAGCCTTAAGCTACACAATGAAAAATCAGTACGTAACTCAGACGGCAAAGTGGTTATTGTTTCTCGTTCAACAGAACTTACTGTTATCGATGAACAAGGACGTGAGAAAGAGCGCTATAAAGTACCTTACGGTGCTGTACTTAGTGTGGATGACGGTGCAACTATTGCAGCTGGCGACGTTGTTGCTAACTGGGATCCGCATAGTCACCCAATCGTTACTGAACGTGCAGCTAAGATTAGCTTCGCCGACATCGACGACTCTAACACCGAGATGCAACAAGACGAACTAACTGGTCTTACGCGTATCGTAGTTAAAGATCTTGCGAAGAGTAACTCTAAAGAACCTAAACTTATCCTAGAAAGTGATGAGTTCGGTCTTCAAGAGATTCGCTTACCAAGCTTTACCACTATCGAAGCGAAAGAAGGTAAGGTTGCTAACGAAGGTGACGTGTTAGCACGTATACCTCAAGAAAGCTCGAAGACACGTGATATCACGGGTGGTCTACCTCGCGTAGCCGACTTGTTTGAAGCACGTAAGCCTAAAGAGCCAGCTATCCTTGCTGAAGTTTCAGGTACTATTGGTTTCGGTAAAGAAACCAAAGGTAAGAAACGTTTGGTTATCACGCCGCCAGAGGGTGATGCATACGAAGAGATGATTCCAAAATGGCGTCAGCTTAACGTGTTCGAAGGTGAGAAAGTGGAACGTGGTGAAGTTATTGCAGATGGCCCTGAGTCACCGCATGACATCTTGCGTCTACGTGGTATCTCTGCTGTAGCAAACTACATCGTGAACGAAGTTCAGGAAGTTTACCGTCTACAGGGTGTAAAAATTAACGATAAGCACATCGAAGTTGTTATTCGTCAGATGTTGCGTAAGTGCGTTATTACCCATTCAGGTGATACTCAGTTCCTTGAAGGCGAACAAGTTGAAGTGTCTAACGTGAAAGTGACCAACCGTGAAGTTGAAAAACACGGTAAGATCCCAGCGCAGTATGAAACACAACTGCTTGGTATCACTAAGGCGTCGCTATCTACTGAGTCATTCATCTCAGCTGCATCGTTCCAAGAAACAACACGTGTTCTTACCGAAGCTGCAGTTCAAGGTAAAGAAGATGACCTTCGCGGTCTGAAAGAAAACGTAATCGTGGGTCGATTGATTCCAGCGGGTACAGGTTTCGCTTACCATGAACGTCGTGCACAACGTCGTAAAGAAGAAATCGAAGAAATGTCAGTTTCTGCTGCTGATGCAGAACAGGCATTAACCGAAGCGCTTAACGCCGGTGACGACTCAGCCGAATAAGGCATGATCGTAGGAGTACGTTAACGTACTCCTAACAAATTGGCATGTTAAGCTGACAGATTGCAGTTAAATGCCTGCTTAACCTTTGTACAGCTTGACACGCCGAGCTATGATCATTAATATTCCGCGACCCGATTTTGGATGACCTCTAAAAGGCAGAAGAAAATGGGCGCGGTTTTTTGTATCAGAGCTCAGTTAATGCTGACAAGCACAGTATTAACATTAAATGAGTGACGTTAGAAAAGTCGCTTTAATGGACCCAATCAGAGTGATTGGGTTTTTGTAGTTTTTAATCAGGAGCTAGTTAATGGCAACAGTTAACCAGTTAGTCCGCAAGCCGCGCAAAAAGCCCGTTGAAAAAAGCAACGTAGCTGCATTGCAAGCTTGTCCTCAAAGACGCGGTGTATGTACTCGTGTATATACTACTACGCCTAAGAAACCAAACTCTGCACTACGTAAAGTATGTCGTGTACGTCTAACTAACGGTTTTGAAGTTTCTTCATACATCGGTGGTGAAGGTCACAACTTACAAGAGCACAGTGTAGTACTTATCCGTGGTGGTCGTGTTAAAGATCTACCAGGTGTTCGTTATCACACAGTTCGCGGTACATTAGACTGCGCAGGTGTAAACGATCGTAAGCAAGCCCGTTCTAAGTACGGTGCGAAGAAGCCTAAGTCTTAACGGTTCTCCGTTAGTAAGGCCAAACTGAAGTTTAAGAGTTTTGGGTAATTCCTGAATTCATACGGAGAATAGAAATGCCAAGAAGAAGAGTCGTAGGTCAACGTAAAATCCTACCAGAGCCAAAATTTAGCTCACAACTGCTTGCAAAATTCATGAATGTCGTAATGCTTGACGGCAAGAAGTCAGTCGCTGAAAAAATCGTTTACGGTGCGCTCGATATTGTTGCTGAAAAAACCAGCAAAGCTCACCTAGATGTATTCGAAGAAGCACTTGATAACATCCGTCCTACTGTAGAGGTTAAATCTCGTCGTGTAGGTGGTTCAACTTATCAAGTACCAGTAGAAGTTCGTCCAGTTCGTCGTAATGCCCTAGGTATGCGTTGGTTGGTAGATGCTGCTCGTAAACGTGGCGAGAAGTCAATGGCTCAACGCCTGGCTGCTGAAATGATTGATGCATCAGAAAATAAAGGTTCTGCGGTTAAGAAACGTGAAGACGTTCACCGTATGGCCGAAGCAAACAAAGCGTTTGCTCATTACCGTTGGTAATAAACGTAATATAACTGAGAGAGATGTATGCCTCGTAAGACCTCGATTGAGCGTTACCGCAATATTGGTATTGTGGCTCATGTGGACGCGGGTAAAACCACGACCACAGAGAGAGTCCTGTTTTATACAGGGTTGTCTCATAAAATCGGTGAAGTGCATGATGGTGCTGCAACCATGGACTGGATGGAACAAGAGCAGGAGCGTGGTATTACTATCACGTCTGCTGCAACCACTTGTTTTTGGTCAGGCATGGAAAAGCAGTTCGATCAGCATCGCATAAACATTATAGACACGCCAGGACACGTGGACTTTACCATTGAGGTAGAACGTTCACTACGGGTACTGGATGGGGCTGTAGTGGTTTTTTGCGGGTCTTCTGGGGTTGAACCTCAATCAGAGACAGTCTGGAGACAGGCTGACAAATATGAGGTGCCACGCCTCGTGTTCATCAATAAGATGGACCGAGCTGGCGCCGATTTTGAGCGTGTTGTGGGTCAAATCCGTAAACGCTTAGGCGCAAACTGTGTTCCTATTCAATTGAACATGGGCGCTGAAGAAGAATTCCATGGCGTAATCGATCTTATTAAGATGAAAGCCATAAACTGGAATGCCGCAGACATGGGTATGACGTTTACCTATGAAGATATTCCAGCGCAATATTTAGACAACGCACAAAAGTATCGTACAGAGATGATTGAAGCAGCCGCTGAAGCCTCTGACGAGCTAATGGATAAGTATTTAGAAGGCGAAGAGCTAACTGAAGCTGAAATCCGACTTGGTTTACGTACCCGTACACTGAACAACGAAATTGTTCTTGCCACTTGTGGCAGTGCCTTCAAAAACAAAGGTGTTCAGGCAGTACTAGACGCGGTAGTAGAATACTTACCGTCACCAAGTGAAGTAAAAGCTATTACGGGTGTTTTAGACGATAAAGATGAAACTGAAGCTGAGCGTCATGCAGACGACAGCGAGCCATTCTCGGCCCTTGCATTTAAAATCGCTACCGACCCATTCGTAGGAACGCTAACTTTCTTCCGTTGTTACTCTGGCGTTGTTAATACTGGTGATACGGTATACAACCCAGTGAAAGGTAAACGCGAGCGTTTTGGACGTATCGTTCAAATGCACGCTAAAGACCGTGAAGAAATTAAAGAAGTTCGTGCAGGCGATATCGCCGCAGCTATTGGTCTTAAAGATGTGACCACAGGTGATACGCTTTGCGATCCGAATAATGTCATTACACTAGAGCGTATGGAATTTCCTGACCCGGTAATTTCTATCGCAGTTGAGCCTCGCTCTCAGGCTGACCAAGAAAAGATGGGACTCGCGTTAGGTAAACTAGCCGCTGAAGACCCGTCATTCAAGGTGAAGACTGATGAAGAGTCGGGCCAAACGATTATCTCTGGTATGGGTGAGCTTCACCTTGATATCATTGTTGATCGTATGAAACGCGAATTTAAAGTTGAATGTAACGTAGGTAAACCTCAGGTTGCTTATCGTGAGACTATTCGCAAGAAAGTAGAAGTTGAAGGTAAATTCGTACGTCAGTCTGGCGGCCGTGGTCAATTTGGTCACGTGTGGCTTCGTATTGAGCCACAAGCAGAAGAAGGCGCAGGCTACGAATTTGTTAATGACATCGTCGGTGGTGTGGTACCAAAAGAGTTCATACCAGCGGTTGATAAAGGAATTCAGGAGCAGTTGCAAAGTGGTGTTGTAGCAGGGTATCCGGTACTAGATGTAAAGGTTACTTTGTTCGACGGTTCTTACCATGATGTTGACTCTTCTGAAATGGCGTTTAAGATCGCCGGCTCTATGGGTTTCAAAAAAGGCGCCGCAGAAGCAAATCCGGTGTTGCTTGAACCCATGATGAAAGTTGAAGTAACTACTCCAGAAGACTGGATGGGTGATGTGGTTGGTGACCTAAATCGTCGTCGCGGCATGATCGAAGGTATGGAAGAAGGCGTAGCAGGTATTAAAATAATACGTGCTAAGGTGCCGCTTTCAGAAATGTTCGGGTATGCTACCGACTTGCGTTCTCAAACGCAGGGTCGCGCATCATACTCTATGGAGTTCTTCAATTATTCTGAGGCGCCTAACAATGTGGCGCAGGCTATTATTGAATCTAGAATTTAATCTAAATGAAGGTTCGGTCCGGTCTATGTTTGGGTCGGACTTTTAACTTAGGAAACGAGAAAAATGGCAAAAGAAAAGTTTGAACGTACGAAACCCCATGTAAACGTGGGTACAATCGGCCACGTTGACCACGGAAAAACAACCCTTACTGCAGCTATCACTACTGTTCTTTCAAAGACATACGGTGGTTCAGCTCAGGCTTTCGATCAAATCGATAACGCGCCTGAAGAAAAAGCTCGTGGTATCACCATCTCTACTTCACACGTAGAGTATGACACTCCTACTCGTCACTACGCTCACGTAGATTGCCCAGGACACGCTGATTACGTTAAAAACATGATCACCGGTGCTGCACAGATGGATGGAGCTATCCTAGTAGTAGCTGCGACTGATGGCCCTATGCCTCAGACTCGTGAGCACATCCTACTTGGTCGTCAGGTTGGTGTTCCTTACATCATCGTATTCATGAACAAATGTGACATGGTTGATGATGAAGAGCTTCTAGAGCTAGTAGAAATGGAAGTTCGTGAACTTCTTAGCGAATATGAATTCCCAGGCGATGACCTTCCAGTTATCCAAGGTTCTGCACTTAAAGCCCTTGAAGGCGATGCAGAATGGGAAAAGAAAATCATCGAACTTGGTGAAGCTCTTGATTCATACATCCCAGAGCCAGAGCGTGCTATCGATAAGCCGTTCATTCTTCCAATCGAAGACGTATTCTCAATCTCAGGCCGTGGTACAGTAGTAACGGGTCGTGTAGAGCAAGGTATTGTTAAAGTTGGTGAAGAAGTAGAAATCGTTGGTATCAAAGATACGACTAAGACGACTTGTACTGGTGTTGAAATGTTCCGTAAACTTCTTGACGAAGGTCGCGCTGGTGAGAACGTTGGTGTTCTTCTACGTGGTACTAAGCGTGAAGACGTTGAACGTGGTCAAGTACTAGCTAAGCCTGGTTCAATCAACCCACACACTAAATTCGAAGCTGAAGTATACGTACTAAGCAAAGACGAAGGTGGCCGTCATACTCCATTCTTCAAAGGCTATCGTCCACAGTTCTACTTCCGTACAACTGACGTAACTGGTGCTGTAGAGCTTCCAGAAGGCGTAGAGATGGTAATGCCTGGTGACAACCTTAAGTTCGTAGTAGAACTTATTGCACCAATCGCGATGGACGAAGGTTTACGCTTCGCTATCCGTGAAGGTGGCCGTACTGTAGGTGCTGGTGTTGTAGCTAAGATTCTTTAATCTAAGCAAACCAAAGCATAAAAGAAAGGCGCTCATTTGAGCGCCTTTTTTGTGTCTGTAGGTTTAGTCGCCAGTAGAAGCCCATGTGAAACACGGCGTGAATCCATCCATGGAGCCTCCGCAGCAGCATCCATGCTGCTGAGGGTTTCACATGGGCTTCTACTGCCGCCTCTGACAACACAGCAGGCTGTTTATGGTAGGGTAAGGAAACTGCGTAAACCCATTCATGGGGCCTTCGCTACAGCATCCATGCTGTAGAGAGTTTCCGAGGCGCACAAAGCTCTCAAAACTCTATTTCACAATGAGAAGTTTGATATGAAGCCTAAGGTGTAGTCAAAAGCTGACTCATTTTAGTTATATCACTCTGAACCCATCCCTTATCTCTAGGTCTATTGCCATGTGATTTCACCAACAAAAGTAAATTTTGTTGTACTTTTCTTTAAATATCATCGACCGGTTTAACTGCAATGGGTTACTAGGGTAGCTATCTTCTATAAAAACATCGGTAATTGTCATAGAGAAAAGGTAACAAACGTTATAATGTAACAATAGTGTGTAATGATAGATGCAGGCAGTATTTGGTTTAATCGGGTACACGTAAATCAGGTGCGTAAGTATTAGTACAAAGAGTGATAATAATGATTAATAGAAGGCAGTTTTTTAAAGGGGCGGGTACCTTGGCATTTGCTGGGTTGGCATCAAGTGCGTTGGGTAAGGCGAATGCCGGAGTGTTAACGCCAACCACCAAAGGCTATGGGCCGCTTGTGCCTGATCCTAAGAAACTTCTCGATTTACCTCAGGGTTTTAGTTACCAGGTTATCTCTGAACTGGGTGATGCCATGAGCGATGGATTAAATGTGCCCGATAGAGCTGACGGCATGGGATGTTTCTCGCTAGGTAACAATAAGGTTGCCTTAGTACGTAATCACGAGTTACAGGCCGCTCACCTATCTATCCAGCCTGAATCTATTCAAACTCATACTACTGAGCTTGCTTATGATCATTTTGAAAATGGTGTCGCGCTGCCAGGAGGCACCACCACGCTGGTTTATAATCTCGATACCAAGGTTGTTGAAAAAGAGTTTGTTAGCTTAGTCGGTACTATTCGCAACTGTGCTGGCGGTATTACGCCTTGGGGAACGTGGTTAACATGCGAAGAATCGGTCGATAAACCTAACGGTGTTATTTCGAAAGAGCATGGCTATATCTTTGAAGTACCTGCTGATGCTGAGACGTTAGTAGAGGCTAAACCGCTTAAGGCTATGGGGCGGTTTAATCATGAAGCGGCTTGTGTCGACCCAGAAACGGGTATTGTTTATTTAACGGAAGACAGAGGCGATAGTTTGTTTTATCGCTTTATTCCTAGTGTTAAAGGCCAGCTGGATAAAGGCGGTAAGTTACAGGCTTTACGCATAAAAGGTGTGCCTCAGTTCGACTCTCGTAACTGGGATAAGGCGCGTATGAATCTAGGGGAATGGTTAAATGTAGATTGGGTCGATTTACATACGCCAGAAAGCCCTAATGATGACTTGCGTGTTCAAGGTTATAAGGCGGGCGCAACGTTGTTTGCTCGAGGTGAAGGGCTGCATTGGGGCAACAACGAGCTGTATTTTTGTTGCACCAATGGCGGAGCTAAGCAATTAGGTCAGATAATGCGTTATCAGCCACAAGGCGCTAAAGCCGACTCTGCTTCAAACTCTCAGGCTTCAGGTGGCAGATTACAATTATTCGTTGAAAGTGATGACGCTAACTTATTTAACTTCGGCGATAACCTGACTGTTAGCCCTAATGGCCATTTGATTGTATGCGAAGATCAGTACACTGAAATTGTAGATAATCACCTTCGCGGGGTTACACCAGAGGGGGATATTTATAACGTTGCCAAACTACACGCGCAAACCGAACTTGCTGGCGCGTGCTTCACTAACGACGGTAGTGTATTGTTCGTGAATATGTACTCTCCCAGTAAGACCTTGGCCATTACAGGCCCCTGGATGGCGCTTTAACTAGCCCCATGTTCAAGTAACTGATTATCGGTAATGTGCTTTATGTATGTGAAGTACATTACCTTTCTGTCTATCTTCCTACCTTTGCTTCTGCCTTAAACCCCTTTGTGTATTCTCTTATCTCCCATCGTTGTCACTCTGAAATAAGTATCAAAGATACTAACCTATTGGTGTTGAGTTAAAAATTGACTTGTTGATTAAACTATCGAACAAATCGCAAATTTTCCCAAGATCACCCAGTCTAAAATGCCAATCGAAAACCTCAATCATTTTTCTATTCTTTAGTCACATCTATAAATTCAATTAACTTAATCAGTTTATGTCATTTTAATAGTTTTCGTAGAACGGTAATAATCCTCGCATCTAACAAGGAGAGCTGTTGTGAGCACAATTCTAAGAAAACTTACACCGCACAAACTCGTTGCTAAACCAGCACAATCGGTTTGCAACTATGCAAATAACTATTATGGCGACCAAGTTTGTGTCGCTCAGAAAACCCCGACCAATAAAACTCGTTTTTCAGGAGCAGCATAAAATGAAGCGATTGTTTACCCGAAGTATAATAAGTTGTGTAACCGTAGGTATGTTAAGCATGGGCTTAAGTGCTCAAGCGGATACCCTTACTCGTCAAAATGGCGCACCAGTTGGAGACAACCAAAACTCGCAAACTGCTGGTCCTTGGGGCCCTGTGCTTTTACAAGATTCTCACTTAATTGAAAAGCTAGCGGCTTTCGACCGTGAGCGTATTCCAGAGCGAGTAGTTCACGCCCGTGGTGTTGGTATCCATGGTTACTATGAAAACTACGAAGACTTATCTGAAGATACAGTTGCTGCACCTTTCCAAGGTGAAGGTAAAAAGACCGAAGTATTCGTGCGCTTTTCATCAGTAGTACACGGACACCTTTCGCCTGAAACACTTCGTGATCCTCGTGGTTTCGCTGTGAAGTTTTACACTGAGCAAGGAAACTGGGATTTAGTCGGTAACAACTTCCCTGTGTTCTTTATCCGTGATGCAATTAAATTCCCAGATATGGTTCACGCATTTAAACCGTCTCCGGTAACTAACAAGCAAGATGCTAAGCGTGTATTCGACTTCTTCTCGCATGTTCCAGAGTCTACGCACACTCTAACCATGCTGTTTTCTGACTATGGTACGCCAGCAAGCTACCTAAATATGGATGGTTCAGGTGTTCACGCTTTCAAATTTGTTGATGATGAAGGCAACGTTAAATACGTGAAATTTACGTGGAAAGCGAACCAACCTATTAAGAACTTCACTGCTGAAGAAGCAATGAAACAGCAAGGTATGGATTTCCAGCCACACACCACTGACGTTTACACTCGCATTGGTGAGAAAGGCGAAACCGCTTCATGGGATTTGTATTTGCAAGAACTTGAGCCAGAGCAGTTAGATGATTTTGACTTCAACCCGTTAGATACCACAAAGATCTGGCCTGAGAAGTTAGTTGCTTCACGCAAAATTGGTCGCATGGTGTTAAACCGTGTACCTGACAACTTTTTTGAAGAAACTGAGCAAGCTGCATTTGCACCAAGTAATCTAATTCCAGGTATCGAGCCATCAGAAGACAGAATGCTACAAGGTCGTTTGTTCTCTTATGCTGATACCCAGCGCTACCGTTTAGGTGTTAACGCTTACCGTATTCCGGTAAACGCGCCTAAAAATGTTGAGATTAACAACCACGAGCAACATGGCCAGCTTCGTACTACATCAACTAACCGTGATGTTAACTATCAGCCTAGCCGTCGCTTAGATTTGAATGAAGATCCAGCATACCGTTACTCAAGCAAGCCGCTTGCAGGTATGACACAGCAAATTCCTTTCTACAAGGAACAGAACTTCAAACAAGCGGGTGAGTTCTACCGCAACCTTGATAAACAAGGTCGTAAGAACTTAATCAACAACATGGGTGGTGCATTAGCATCGGTACCTGAAGAAGAGATTCGCGTTATCATCAGTGCATTCATGTACAACGCTGATAAAGAATACGGTACCGGCGTTGCTAAGCTAGCTAAGGTTTCTATCTCGCAAGTACGTGCAGAAGCAAAAGCACTAATGGACGAGCAAGCAGCCCGCGCTGCTAAAGCGAAGAAAGTAGCGGAAAGCTTAACTGCCCTTATGCAATAAGTAACACCACTATCAACTCGCCCTACCTATTTAGGTAGGGCAGTTATAGTTATCAAAGACTTCGTTTGAACCACCTGTTTTACCTTGTAGCTTTTTTCATATCAACTACTCATATTTATCATTATTAAAGACGACATAGGAGACCCACAATGCACATCGTTAAACGCACACTTTTGGTTTTTACTTTAATGCTTAGCGTGAGTCTATGTCATGCGCAATCCAGTATTGATGAGCTGAAAGCGCACTATTTTGATGCCGCGCGTGAGGGCAACGTTGAATTGCTTCAAGCCTTTTATCAGGCCGGTCTTGATGGAAACGTAGCTGATGAAAAAGGTTATACCGCACTTATTCTAGCGGCTTACCATGGTCACAACGATGCGGTTAATTATTTACTTGGCAAGGAAAATATCAATGCCTGCCAGGAAGATAACAAAGGTAACACCGCACTAATGGGGGCTATTTTCAAAGGGCATTTGAGTGTGGCTAGAAAACTGATGTTTGCACAATGCAATATCGATGAAACTAACTCTCAAGGTCAAACGGCACTTATGTTCGCTAGTTTGTTCGATAGGCAGTCTTTAGTGAATGAGTTAATTGAGCAAGGCGCTAACCCGCAGCACAAAGACTTGGCAGGTAACTCAGTGGCCGATATTGCCTTATCGCAAGGCAATTATAAATTGGCGAAAACGCTGAACGAGTCAAACGTTAATCGGTGATACCTCTCGGTTTACATTATCAATGATAGAAATGGGGCGCTCGCCCCTTTTTCCATTAACACCTCAAAAACGTTTAGCTAAAATATTGAGTCTCCACTATAGATTGTCATTTTATTTAATTACTCTTATGCCTATTGAGCTAGATAGAGTGAATTGGTCTATCTTCAAGTAGTATGTCTAGTTCCCAGCGCGCAGTGTAAATGAAATACCTAAGGGGATCTCATGAATGAAGTTTGACTCTATAAAATCTAGGCTTGTACTAATGACACTGATTTGTGTTGTTGGAATGGGCATGCTGGTGGTCAGTCAGCATTATTTTACGCAGCGGCTCATTGAATTGAATCAGCAAAGGAATTTGTTGCTTCGCATGGGGCAAGATTTATTGCAAATGCGGCGCCACGAGAAAGACTTTTTGATGCGCCATCAGCAGGAGTACTTTCAGTTATTTATCGAGCGTTCTGAGAGTTTTAGCACTCGGCTTAATCAGCTTACGCCTTTAATTAGCGATTATGATATGCCCATGTCGCAGTTAGGGAATTTAGCCGAAGGCTTGGATGAATACCAACAACTTTTCCAGCAAGTCGTTGCGCTACAAACCAAGATAGGGCTTACCCCAACATCTGGCTTGCTAGGGCAAATGATTAATACTGAGGGGGAATTGCTCAGTCAGTCGTATTTTGATGTTGGGTCTAATACGCTCATTCAACTTGACGGCGCAAGGCTGGCCATTCGCGATTTTCAACTAACCCACAATAACTATTTCGCCACTCTTGCGGTTCAAAGTATAGAGCTACTGGCACAAGCGCGGAACGCGGGTAAATCTGAACAGGTAGACGAACTACTTAGCGTGTATAAAGAAGCCGTGGGGGCGCTTGCTATAGCC
>OJCK01000270.1_pt1 | contig 20493 bp, 15 predicted proteins | sample 1592141 | NCBI WGS metagenome assembly OJCK01 (sample SAMN05416893, study PRJEB24817) | seawater metagenome | isolation source: Sea water | place: Canada:Atlantic | collected 2013-11 | reverse complement strand
GCTCAGGAGTCTCGTGGGCTCGGAGATGTGTATAAGAGACAGGTATGTATCTATCACCTTCCCCAGCGCCAAGGCTAGTGGCTAAATCGATGGTAGAACGAATTACATTTAAAGAAAGCTCAGGTGAATCATGAATAGAATTTTTGGCAAACTTCGCCATATTTTGAACCGCAGACAACTGACCTACTTTGTCGTGGTTGAGCCTGGCCAAATCCCACAATCGCTTATTACGTTCAATATTACGAGGTGCTAACTTACTCGCTTGTTTCATTTGTTCGTAAGCCAACTCGAACTGCTCTTTTTCAATAAAGTACTGTGCTAGCAAGTCGTAGGTTAAAAATCGAGTGTCTGGGCGTAGTAATAAGTCTTCAACCAAGAGTTGAGCTTCTTCTAGCTCATCCTGACGCAATAACGAACGGGCTAAGCCAATATGCACCCACGCATGATCCATGGTTTGCAGTAGTTCTCGGTAGTAATTTTCAGACGTTTCATAGTCACGCAGTTGCAGCAAACATTCGCCAATTAGGCGCCTAATTCTGGGGTGATAGTCGGATAATGACATGTCTTTTAATTGGCGCTCTGCATAGTACATCGCAGTAGAATAGTCGCCAACCTTCATACAATGCAGCATTTTATGAAGCTTATAGCGTATCTGGAGTAAGTAATTTAAACGAGACTCGATACTGCTTGGCTTCAACGGTTTCACCCAGAAATCGTCAGGCTGCAACTCAACAATACAATTAACCAATTCTGGTGATGTTTCGGCACTTAGAAAGATAACCGTAGTGGTGTCATTGATATGATTTAAGTGCTTTAGCTCTTCGAATAAATGAAAGCCGTCTTTGTCGTGACTCACATTGAATGCAAGCAGCACGAAATCAAAACGCTTTTCTTCACACAAACGAATAGCGTGAAAGGCATTAAATGCACTCACAACATGTTTGATACCAATAGCATGCAACGCAGAGGCTACTACATCGTGCACTAAACCCTGGTTGTCGATAACCAGAACGCGCAAATCCTCTTTTGAGGTGGGAGCAGGAATTTTTTCCAACATTCAACCAATCACTTTTTTTTCTTGTCCCTAAGACTTATCGTAGTTACCACATCTGTTAAATGGAGGGTTTAACTATCTACGATATTATAAGCCAATAACCTACTGTTGGGGTTTAACAGTAACTGCATTACTTGGGAATTATACTTTTGACTTATAGTTTCGATACTAGCATTAGAAGCAAGGGTTTAGCCATAGGTGAATTACTTTGGTGGATCAATATTTTCATTAATACTGGTATTTAACCTAAACCACCCCGCAACTGAATGCCGCTCACGTTTTGCGGTGAGTACCTCGTGCGGAAATACCTCACTAAGAAAAATGGCGATAGTGCCTTTTTCAGGTAACACTCTCACGCCAATGTCATCTTGTTCACTAGCATATAATACTAACTCGCCACCCTCTGTAGCTTGCCAATCATCATTTAAATAGGTCACCACCGATAGCATTCTATTACTTTGACCTTTGAAAGCATCGAGATGACGTTTGTAAAAATTACCGGGGGCGTAACAGGCAAAGTGGCTCTCGAACGAAAATAACCCCATGAATAAATGGCGATTAATATAGAGCCTTAACGCTTCACACCATTCTAGCCACAACTGCCCTTCTGAAGAGGTGCCGTCTATCCAACATATCTCATCGCTTCTTACTTTTTCGTGGTGTTGAAATTGTTGAGCCCGACCAATCCCCGCGCGCCGATATGCTTGCTTGGACAATGTATCTTGGCAGGCGACCAATGCATCTATAACAAACTCTGGCACGCCTAACGGCCTAATACTAAAGCCCTTTTCTTGTAAATCGCTGACAATATTACTGAAATAATTTTCATCAAAAACATAAAGGGGTGAAGGTAAATCTAACGAGAAACGTTCCATGATTAATTTTGACTTTATACGGCGTTAGCACGAGTAATTGGATGCGGATTTATACGCTTAAGTTACTCACACAGCAAGCTTTAAATGCACAATTAACGAACAATAAATGAAAGCCTAACCTCTTGATTATAACGCATTGGTTTTAATAGGAATAAAACTTGCTTTAAAACCTAGATGACACAAGCATTAATACCGTTAGCCCCACGGAAATAATTATGCTCAAATATGGAAAACAACCACTGGTGGTAAAGGCATGAGTCAGGATCAAACAGTCATTGAAGAAACCGAACATCATTTAGCGCTGCGTAATTTGCGCCTAGATGACTATAACGACGTTAAAGCGTTAATGGATAACGTGTATGCAAACGTTGGAGGAGCTTGGCCTTACAATAACTTTAAGGCACAAGTCACCACGTTTCCCGAAGGTCAAATATGTATTGAAGACAAAGGAAAGGTGGTGGCGTTCGCTATCTCAGTCATTGTGGATTACGACCAATTCGGCGATAAACACAGCTACGATGAAATTACTGGCGATGCTTATCTTACTACTCACGATCCAAATGGAGACGTATTGTATGGTGTTGAAGTCATCGTTTGCCCCGACTATCGTGGGCTCAGACTAGGCCGACGTTTGTACGAGGCGCGCAAAGAGTTATGTAGAAACCTGAACTTGAAGTCAATAATGGCTGGCGGGCGCATTCCTACTTATAAAAATTATGCGAAAGAACTGTCTCCCTATGAATACATTGAACAAGTAAAATCTAAAGACATTTACGATCCTATTCTCACTTTTCAGCTATCAAATGGTTTTGAAGTAAAACAGGTCCTCAGTGCCTATTTGCCTGAGGATGAAGCCTCGAAAGGCTATGCCACGCTACTGCAATGGCACAACATCTATTATGAGCCTAATAATCCATCGCTTATAACTGGTCGCAAGTCGAGCGCCCGTATCGGATGTATTCAATGGCAAATGCGTTACTTCAACAATGTGGAAGAACTCCTTCAGCAAGTTGAATATTTCGTAGACGCGTTATCGGATTATTCCTGCGATGTGGCATTGTTTCCTGAATTTTTTAACGCACCTTTAATGGGGCTGAGCCCGTCTGATACTTCAATTGATGCTATATGGCACTTAGCCACCTATACCGATGAAATTCTGACTTCCATTTCGCACCTTGCTGTGTCGTACAATATCACTATTATTGCGGGCTCTATGCCTGTGGTAGAAGAAGATGAGCTATACAACGTTAGCTATATTTGTAAGCGCGATGGCACCATAGAAAGTCAGTACAAACTGCACCTTACCCCACACGAAAAGAAAGATTGGATAATGAAAGGCGGTAATAGCCTTAAAGTGTTCGATACAGATTTCGGGAAAATCGGGGTACTGATATGTTATGACGTGGAATTTCCTGAACTTGCACGGTTGCTGTCTGAGCAAGAAATGCAGATTCTATTTGTTCCTTTTTGGACAGATACCAAAAACGGCTATCTACGGGTTAGACGTTGCGCCCAAGCCCGCGCCATTGAAAATGAATGTTATGTGGCTATAGCAGGCAGTGTGGGTAATTTACCCAAAGTAGACAATGTTGATATTCAATACGGTCAAACTGCGGTGTTTTCACCTAGCGACTTTGCATTCCCCCACGATGCTATTGTGTCAGAAACCACACCAAATACGGAAATGACGCTGATCGTAGACCTAGATTTAGATAAACTGACTAAACTTCAAAATGAAGGTTCTGTTAGGAATTATCTAGATCGTCGTCGCGATTTGTATCGTGTAGAATGGTTTGACAGCGATACGTAATCGCCATTGGTATTTATAATTAATTCAATATAATATCGATGTTATTATGCGCTAACAATGATATTTCGGTTACTGCGCCTACATCTAGGTAGGCAGCAGCTAACCCAATGCTTTAACAAGAGAAAATAGAGAACTTATGGCAAATAATTCGAATAATGATGATTTTCCAACTATTCGTTTAGATGATGAAGATCGTCGCGATTATCAAAAAAAGCGTCAGCCTACGCCAACTAAAGCGCCTTCGAATTCCTCATCGCCTACCAGCCCCTCTCCTAAAACCCCAGAAAAAAGCAGTGGTGGCGGTAATGGTCTCTGGGTATTCCTTATCGCACTTATTGCGCTTGGTGCCTGTGGCGGATGTTATTACTTGTACACATTGGTAGAACAACAAAAAGTAGTCGCTTCTCAAGCTGAAAAACGCATTCTTGAATTAGAGAAAAAGCTTTCTGCTACTGGTGAAGAAATGGGTGAGTCGACTGTTGCATTGCAGGTTAAAGTAAATGAACTGGCCAGTAAGACCAATGATTTGTGGGAGCAGATGGACAAACTTTGGGCTTCAGCCTGGCGCCGAAATCAAAAAGAAATTGCTGACTTGGGTGATAGAGTGGGTAATGTTCAAACTGCGCTTCAGGGCAATATTAAGAAGGTTGCCGATGATGTGACTAGCCAGCAGGGCCAAGTTGGCTCGGTGAAAAATCAACTGGCTTCATTGGCTGACGAAATTCTTGCCTTTAACGTTCAATTAGAACAAGTCTCTGGTGATAAACGCAGCAGTGAACAACAAGTTCGGAATTTGTCAGACAAATTATCAGTATTAGAGCAGCGTAACAGCTCTCTTTCTGGGCGCATTACTAGCCTTGAAAATGAACTAAGAGAGATAGCCACCAAAGTAGTTTCTCGAAGCACAACGAGCGCTACAAACTCGGCGCCCTCTTCAACTGCGAGCGTATCGGAAGGCTAATCTTAATTTTAAACGTGTATAAATCGTTAAAGGAGCTAAATGGCTCCTTTTTTTTGCGCTGAATTTATTGACCATAAGTAGCATATAATCTGCCTCTCTTCGATGCTATAAACATTATATCCGTGGGTAGCCTTGTGTATTGCTATTTTCAGGCTATTTTTTTGCTCGAGTAAGAACAGGCTGCAACTATGATTCACCAATCCAACGCTAGTCATATAATCGACAACAATAACGTAAAAATTATTGGTTCAGGGACAAAGACGCTTATGCTTGCACATGGGTTTGGCTGTGACCAAAACATGTGGAAATACCTTACCCCCTATCTTGAGCAAAAGTACAAAATTGTGCTTTTTGACTATGTAGGTTGCGGAAAATCTAATGTCAGTGCTTTTGATAAAACACGGTATGAAGCGTTAGAAGGATATGCACAAGATGTCGTCGATATTTGTGAAGCACTTGAGTTAACTGAAGTGACATTTATAGGCCACTCGGTAAGCGGTATTATTGGTTATCTTGCTTCAATTTCTGCCCCGCAGTATTTTTCAAGCTTCGTATTAGTATGCCCCTCTCCATGTTTCTTGAATCTACCACCGGATTATTTCGGCGGTTTCGAAGAAGCAGACTTGGCAGAGCTTATTAACTTAATGGACAAAAATTATATTGGGTGGGCGAGTTACCTTGCGCCATTGGTGATGGGGGGAGAAAACGATCCCGGTTTAGTGAAAGAGCTTGAAAGCAGCTTTTGTTCCACCGACCCCAAATATGCAAAACCTTTTGCTAAAGCTACTTTCTTTTCTGATTATAGAAATATTCTTCCAACCATTGCTTTCCCTTCACTCATTTTACAAAGTCGCAGCGACTCATTAGCGTCAGTAGAAGTCGGGAAATATATGCATGAAAATACGCCCTTATCATCGCTTGAAGTTATCGATGCTCACGGTCATTGTTTGCATATGACAAACCCCGCAACTATTGCAGAAAAAATAGAGTCTTTCGTACCTTGAAGGACGATAAGCTCGACCTTTTTCCTAGTTTACTTTTAGTCTCTGATTTAGGCTCCGGGAATATTAATTTTTGCAACAAAGATGCTTTGGACCTGCTTGGTTATTCTCGCGAAGGCGTTACGGATAGTAACGTTTCCAACATTATTTCGCGGGCGAGTTTAATTTTTTTTGAAAGCTATGTGAGACCTTCTTTGCTCGATTCGGGTAGGTTTTCGGAACTTCAATTAACTGTCATTACTGCGCAGCATGAACGAATACCAATATTGGCTAATGTTATACTGCATGGTGAGCAACTCTATTGGTCTATGCACACAGCGAAGAGTCGCGACAAGCTCTATCAAGAGCTAATAGAAGTGAGAGACAGCTTGGAATTAAAAACCGACGAGCTCACATTACTCTCCCGTCTCGATCCGCTTACTAATTTACTCAATCGTCGTGCTGCCTCTGCTGATATTCGTAAGCTACTCGATCAGGTAAACCGAAAGTTTGTTCCTGTGTCTTTTTTACTTATTGATATTGATTTTTTTAAAAATATTAATGACAAACACGGACACGATATAGGAGATGAGGTTATTGGTGTACTTTCACATACGTTGAAAACGGCCACACGAAAAACCGATGTTGTTGCCCGTTGGGGCGGCGAAGAGTTTCTGATAGTGCTATATAACTCAACCCAGGATAATGCCCGACTCTATTGTAAGTATTTGCATGAAAGGATTGCAGAATTACGTTACTCGCGAGCAGATAACATTACGGTGAGTATTGGCGTGACGCAAATACCCATGCCGCAACATAACACTGTTTTACAAGTAGAAACATTAATTAAAGAAGCCGATGATGCGCTTTACCGTGCTAAAGGCGAAGGCAGAAATCGTACTATATTCCACACAGACAGACACGCCAAAATCTAGGTAAAAACCCTCGCTAGGCCTTTGTAAACGTAGGCATTAACACTAGGTTATCTGATACCCATCAGTCATTGTAAGATGCGCTTTCAGCATTCTCTATACGTGCTTTTGTTGAGGGGTGAGATTGAAACCAACTATTTTCAGAGCCCTGCTGCTCACTGTCGTTCGATAATTTACGCATTACGTCTGCAAAGTCAGCGGGATCGCGTTGCATTAATTTTAATTGTGAAATAGCAAAGTTGTCAGCCTGCCATTCATGCTTTTGTGAGTACTGGTTTTGCACAACACTAGAACCTATTCCCATAAAAGACTCAATTGCTCCGCTTAAATCACCGAAAAAGTAACTTATCGCTAGAGTTGCAAATAAAGACTCGGCTATCAATTGCATGGAATGGTTTTGTGCCACATGGCCAATTTCGTGTAACAAAATAGCATCAAGTAATGCTTGGTCGCCATCTACCAGTGTTACCAAGTCATCGGTAAACACTATGGTGCCGTCAGGTAACGCAAAGGCATTGGGTCCAATCAAATCGGAATATCTAAAGTGAACCCGAATATTACTTTCGATACCGAGTCCGCTAACTTGCTTTACAACAGTGTCAAAGCCCATCATTAACTGCTCACGTTGCAAATCAGGTAGCGTGCTAGGCTCCAACATTGAATAATCTAATGCGCTCAACGTATGCTGTGAAGCTACGGATTTAATAGAGTATGGTATCTGGTTAGCAAATTTAACGGCCGCCCATGGCATGCCTTGTACGAAAATAACATAGAGTAAAAGTGGTACTAATAAAACACTCGCAATTAGCCAAGGCTTTTTAGTTTCCATTTGAGAGATACGACTACCTGCCCCACCATCTAACCACTGATTTAACAGTGGTGATGGAGTACAAACCAGTAAGCGAGCATTAGGTAAGATGATTTCTCGAGGCAAGTTGCCCAGTTTCGACTTCGCATTAACTTCAGATTGCTGAAACCTTAACGGTTCGGCACTTTCACCATTGACCACGTCCGTATTAACGACAGCATTACTTTCGTTTATTTCTAGGCCGTTGTTAGCATTACACTGGTCCTCGTTTATGAGACGAATGACCAGTATATTATCTTCAATACTCGCGGTAATAGGTGTGACCGATGAACCTTCTGATTGATATAGCTGCCCATCTATCATTGAGCTAGCCTAACGCGACATCAACATCGAACAACGTAGCCGCTTCTTCAGCTGTCGCGCCCACAGAACCGGTATTAATGGACGTAACGCTATCAATACCTGATAACACAGTGACCTCAGTTGCATTAGCAAAGAAATGAGCACTGCGAATTTTCGCCCATGGAATAGCGAACCCTAAGGAAAGAACAATAGCAATAACGTTAGTGGTTCTAAGCCATACCAAAGGCATTACACCCACATTAGAATTAAACTGCGCCACGTTTGGTATTTCACTATTTTCATAAATATGATTGCGAATAAGGGCGGTATAAAAGCTAGATGAAATGGCAAAAGCAATAAGGTACATGCCGATCAGAGCGAGCATCACTAAAGGTGCGCCGTCTTCTAACGTTTCAATAAGGCTACTAAAGCCAAAACCCATTGCACTAGCACCAACGATAAACACTGCCACGACTATACCCACAGCGCCAAGTGAAGCAAGATAATAAGATCCCGTGCTCAATTTCGTAGTAAATCTACTGTCACCGAAAGCAGATTCGTCAACTAGGTATTCGTCTATCTTCTTAAGCGCCCATGGCAGCATTAAGTACAAGGTAAACATGCTAACGATAGGCAACACTACGAAAACCACAAACGCGCCACCAAAGCCACCATTGAATTTAAATCGAACATTTCGATAGCCTGTCATACGCATACTGAAACGTTGACCTAGCACTATCATAAAGGGCGTGAGTAGCATTAAAGCCAACACCATGACTGCGCCTGCAATAGGACTTACTGCACTTAAAATGAAATAACTAGCAAATAAACACACCGCAATAATACGGCCTTTTAAAATTTGTAATGGATTCGCTAGATAGGAAAACCGATGACCATCAATATCAGTATTTCCATAAAAATATCGATTGGTTCTTACTTTTGCCCACGCAGAATAGATACCCAGTGTCACAATACTAAGCAATAGGTTCACAATCCAAATAGAAAAGAATTCTGACGCTTTACCATGAAAGGAAACCTTTCCCTTTCTTAAAACTCGTGCGGTAGCTACTGGGGAGGTAGCTACTGGGGAGGTAGCTATTGTGGACGAAGCTTCTGTGGATGAAGCTTCTGGTAATTCAAACTTCACAATTCGCTCTTCTAACTCTTGCGCCCGTTCTGGGTGCTCAATTTCATCAATTGTGGCGCGAGCTTGCTTCAATTCTTCCAATGAATACGTTGAGTAATCAATATTTGATGACATACATCCCTTTTATTATTAATCATTTCCATATGCTTAAAGCATTACCAATGCTAAACATACGCAACATTTACTATGGAGGCAATGTTTTACAGGCATAAAAAAAGCACCCTAGGGTGCTTTTTTCATTAAAAACTTAAGCTTATCGACGTAGGCCAAGACGCTTAATTAGGTCAAGATAACGCTCAGCGTTCTTGCCTTTAAGGTAGTCTAGAAGCTTACGACGCTGGCTAACCATACGTAGAAGACCGCGACGTGAGTGGTGGTCTTTCTTATGATCAGCAAAATGGCCTTGAAGCTTGTTGATGTTGTGAGTTAACAACGCAACTTGAACTTCAGGTGAACCAGTATCACCTTCTTTTACGCCATAATCAGCAATGATTGTTGCAGTTTCGTCTTTAGTTAGTGACATAACATTCTCCTAAATTATGTCCGGCCGATCACTAATTCAGCCAGACGGAATGAAGCGCGTATTATAATGACAGCGCGCGAGTTAGCAAGGGAAAGTGTAAACTTTATTGGTTGTACACAACCCGTCTTTTTGGATTCACAAAAATATCGCCATTAGACCCCACTTGGTCTTTTGGATCTTGAACGCCTTCACCTACGCCTAAAAACAAACCTTGTTCGTTTTCACCAAAATAAACTCGGTAAGGCTGGCCGACAACTAATGCTTCGCTACAAGTGCCTTTAACACTTTGACCATTATCGAAACGCTGTTTTTCAGCATCGTTAATGCAGACCAAAGGCAGTCTACTGACCGCGGTGTCCATAGGTATCATAAAAGCATCAAGTGCAGCAAAGTCGCCCTCATCTAATGCTTCTTGAGTAGCAATTAGCGTATCAAGAGATACCATTTTATCCGTTGGGTAATCGGCTACTTCAGTACGGTGCAATCGTGTGACGTAAGCGCCGCACTCAAGGATTTGACCAATATCGTCTACTAACGACCGAATATAAGTGCCTTTACTGCATTTAACGCGCATATCCACTTCTGGCAACGCAATTCGCGTGACTTCAAGTTCAAATATTTCGATGTCTCTGGCTTCACGCTCAACTGTTATCCCCTGACGAGCATAGTGATAAAGAGGCTTACCTTGGTGTTTTAGCGCCGAAAACATGGAAGGCACTTGTTTGCTCTTCCCTAAGAATTGCAAACACGTGTTTCGAACCGTTTCTTCATCCACCGTCACCGGCTTTTCTTCAACGACTTCACCATCTGCGTCAGAGGTAGTAGTACGAATACCTAAGGTTGCGGTCACTTCATAGGTTTTCTCTGCGTCTAATAGGAACTGAGAAAACTTCGTAGCTTCGCCTAAGCATAAAGGCAGCATACCGCTGGCTAAAGGGTCTAGCGCGCCCGTATGACCACCTTTTGAAGCTTTGAACAACCAACGTACCTTTTGAAGAAGTTGGTTTGAAGAACCGCCTAATGGCTTATCTAGCAATACTATGCCGTTAATATCACGGCCTTTACGACGCCTTGCCATTTATTCCTTCTCTTCTGACTCGTCGGTATCTCGCTTCGCGTCGTCTGCCGCAACGGTTTGCGATACCAAGTTAGAAATGCGCATACCTTCAATAATTGATTTATCTTCAAAGAAGTGAAGGTGTGGCACAGAGCGCATGCGTAAGCGCTTAGCCAAAATACTACGAATAAACGGCTGAAACTCGGCCAGCTGTTTTATTTGTCTTTTGCCTTCTTCTTCTGTGCTGTTATAGATAGTCACATAAATTTTAGCGTGGGCTAAATCTCGTGTTACATCTACATCAGACACAGTAATAAGCGGCATATCGCCTACACGGTGTTTGTATTCATTTTGCAGAATGCTAGCCACTTCTTTATGAACTTGCTGCGACACTCTGTCGGTACGTGAAAATTCACGAGCCATAACTTTCTCCTGTCTTTAAATCAGCGATTGTTGCCAGTCACTCAGGCTCTTAGAAGCTAAGCCGCTTTAAGGTATAACCTTTTAAAGCTTAGTCTATAAACAACCTAGTCTCATTTTGAAAAGTGACAGACAAAAACGGGGGCTTGTGCCCCCGCTTTATTTATACTGATTTAGTTAGGCAATTAGATTTCGCGTTTAACTTCAACGATTTCGAAGACTTCGATTTGGTCTCCAACTTTTACGTCGTTGTAGTTCTTAACGCCGATACCACATTCCATACCGTTACGTACATCTTGTACGTCATCTTTGAAGCGACGAAGAGATTCTAGTTCACCTTCATAGATTACTACGTTTTCACGAAGTACACGGATTGGATTGCTACGCTTAACCACACCTTCTGTAACCATACAACCAGCGATAGCACCAAGCTTAGGCGATTTAAATACATCACGCACTTCAGCCAGACCAATAATTTCTTGTCTGAACTCTGGCGCAAGCATGCCGCTCATTGCTGCTTTCACTTCGTCGATTAGGCTATAGATAACGCTGTAGTAGCGTAAATCAATTTCTTCAGCTTCTAGTACGCGACGTGCAGTTGCATCGGCACGAACGTTAAAGCCAAGTACGATAGCGCCAGAAGCTGCTGCCAATGTCGCATCAGTTTCAGTGATCCCACCTACGCCGCTACCAACAATGTTAACTTTAACTTCTGCCGTTGATAGTTTAATCAACGATTCAGCAATCGCTTCAACAGAACCTTGTACGTCAGCTTTAAGTACGATGTTAAGTTCGCTAACGTCACCTGCTTCCATGTTCGCAAACATGTTTTCAAGCTTGGCTTTTTGCTGACGAGCTAGTTTAAGCTCACGCTTCTTCTGATGACGTTTAGCCGCTACTTCACGGGCTTTACGCTCATCTTTCACTACCGCTGCATCTTCACCAGCTACTGGAACACCAGATAAACCTAGTACTTCAACAGGGGTAGAAGGACCAGCTAGCTTGAGCTCTTGACCATGCTCATCGCGCATTGCACGAACACGTCCGTACTCTTCGCCACATAGCAGGATATCACCAGCTTTCAGCTCACCTTCTTGGATAAGTACTGAAGCTACTGGACCACGACCTTTATCAAGACGTGATTCAATAACGATACCGCGACCAGGACCTTTAGCTACTGCTTGTAGGTCAAGTAATTCAGCTTGAAGGTTAATGGCTTCTAAAAGACCATCAACACCCATACCGGTTTTAGCAGAAACGTTACAGAACTGGTGCTCACCGCCCCACTCTTCTGAAATAACTTCAAGTTGAGAAAGCTCAGTTTTAACACGATCTGGATCGGCTGACTCTTTATCCATCTTGTTCACGGCAATGATTAACGGTACACCAGCTGCTCGAGCATGTTGAACCGCTTCTTTCGTTTGTGGCATCACGCCATCATCTGCCGCAACAACCAAGATAACGATATCGGTAGCTGTTGCTCCACGAGCACGCATTGCAGTAAACGCGGCGTGTCCAGGCGTATCTAAGAAGGTGATTTCGCCATTATCAGTTTGTACTTTGTAAGCACCGATATGCTGGGTAATACCACCCGCTTCACCGTCAGCCACTTTCGCGCGACGAATGTAATCAAGTAGTGACGTTTTACCGTGGTCAACGTGACCCATGATGGTAACTACAGGTGCACGTGAAGTTTTATCACCGCCTGTGCCATCATCAGCTAACAATTCTTCTTCAAGCGCGTTGTCGTTAACCAGTTCAAATTTGTGACCCATTTCTTCAACAACAAGTACTGCTGTGTCTTGGTCAAGAACTTGGTTAATTGTTGCCATCTCACCCATTTTCATCATGGTTTTGATAACTTCGTTCGACTTAATCGCTAACTTGCTAGCAAGTTCGCCAACAGTGATAGTTTCACCAAGCTTAACGATACGCTCTACAGGTTGAGCTGGCTTGTTGAAGCCTTGCTTCAAGTGCTCACCTGCATTTCGCTTAGACTTTCTGCGACGACGTGAAGAACGCTCAACTTGCGCGTCTTGCTCGTCTTCTGCTTCTTGCGCATAGCGATTTGAATGTAAATGCACTTCTTCAGCTTCCGCTTTCTTACGAGCTTCAGCTTCTTCTTTCCAACGACGCTCGTTTTCTTCTGCTAATTTACGCGCTTCATCAGCGGCTTTCTTAGCATCTTCTTCAAGCTTCTTCTGTGCTTCTTCTTCCTGAGCCTTACGAAGACGTTCTTCTTCAAGACGAGCAGCTTCTTGAGCCGCTTTTTCTTCAGCAGACATTTCAGGCTCATCTTTCTTACGTGCTTCAGCCTCTTTCTTCGCTTGTTCAGCACGACGAGCACGTTCTTCTTCAGCAGCCTTTCTTGACTCTTCCGCTTTACGTGCTTTTTCTTCAGCAGCTTGTTTTGCTTCAGCAGCAGCTTTTTCTTCTGCTTCACGTTTCAAACGTGCTTCTTCGGCTAACTTCGCTTCTTCTTCAGCTATGCGTTGTTGCTCTTCAGCATCAGTACGCTTAACGTAAGTACGCTTTTTACGTACTTCTACTTTAACTTCTTTAGACTTGCCTACGCTAATAGTACTGGTTGTCTTGCGTTTAAGTGTCATGCGCTGTGGCTCGGACGCGCTACCGTGTTGCTTACTTAAATGATCCAACAGTTTCTTTTTCTCTTCTTCAGTAACCTGAGCGCCGGCATTCTTTGTAATACCCGCGTCTTTAAACTGGCCAACCAATCGGTCAACGGTCGTACCAATGTCGCTGGCGAGCTTTTCAATAGATACATCTGCCATTACGTATTATTCCCCCTGTTGACCTTTACTCTTCATTGAACCAAACGATATTACGTGCTGCCATAATCAGCGCACCCGCAGTAGCTTCGTCTAGTTCATCAATATCACTAATTTCATCTGTGCCTTGCTCGGCCAGTTCTTCAAGGTCGGTAATGCCGCGGCTGGCCAACACATAGGCCACGTGCTTACTCATTCCTTCAAGGCCTAGTAAGGCTTCGGTAGGCTCTGCGCCTTCAAGCGATTCTTCGTTTGCTAATGCACGGGTCGTAAGGAATGCACGTGCACGATTACGCAATTCTTCAACGGTATCTTCATCAAGTCCGTCGATGGCAAGAAGCTCGCTTGCTGGCACGTATGCCACTTCTTCCAAGGTGGTGAAACCTTCATCAACTAACATAGCAGCAAACTCTTCGTCTACATCTAGGCCAGCGGTAAAGATGTTCAATACCTTCGCGTTTTCTTCTTCATGTTTCTTGTTCAGATCTTCTACTGTCATCACGTTCAGTTCCCAACCAGTTAACTGGCTAGCAAGGCGAACGTTTTGACCGCTACGACCGATTGCCTGAGCAAGGTTGTCAGCTTCTACTGCTACATCCATCATGTGACTGTCTTCGTCCACAACAATAGAGGCAACTTCTGCAGGGGCCATGGCGTTAATAACAAACTGTGCAGAGTTTTCATCCCACAATACGATATCAACACGCTCACCACCCAATTCGCCCGATACTGCTTGTACGCGTGAACCACGCATACCCACACACGCACCAACTGGATCTAAGCGTTTGTCGTTAGTTTTAACGGCAATTTTTGCACGGGAACCCGGATCACGAGCCGCCGCTTTAATTTCTAGTGTTTCTTCAGCAATTTCCGGTACTTCAAGTCTGAATAGCTCTACAAGCATGTCAGGGTGAGTACGGCTGATAAACAATTGAGCGCCACGTGCTTCAGGGCGAATTACATAAAGTAAGCCGCGAACACGGTCGCCTGGTCTGAACGTTTCACGAGGAAGCATATCGTCACGGTAGATAACACCTTCGGCGTTATTACCTAAATCGATAATAATATTGTCGCGGTTTACTTTCTTAACCGTACCGGTTACCAACTCGCCGACTTTATCTTCGTATTCTGCAATCATTTGCGCGCGTTCAGCTTCACGTACTTTTTGTACGATAACTTGTTTCGCGGTCTGCGTAGTTATGCGGTCAAATTTGATAGATTCAATCTGATCTTCCACATAATCGCCTAATTGAAGCTCAGGCTCTTCTACTTGTGCAGCAGAAAGGGTGATTTCTGCGAACGGGTTCTCTTGTTCCTGATCATCAGGAATAATTAACCAACGACGGAATGTGTCGAAGTCGCCAGAGGTTCTGTCGATACTTACTCGTACTTCAATATCGCCTTCATTTTTCTTTTTGGTGGCACTGGCTATTGCAAATTCCAGCGCTTCAAAAATCTTCTCTCTAGGCACTTGTTTTTCATTTGAAACGGCTTCCGCCACTAACAAAATTTCTTTATTCATTTTAGCCTCACTCAAGCTTTCGTCGATGAAAGCATTGCTGTTCCGTTATTCGAATGTGGGAACAACGTTACCTTTTTCGATATTCGCCACAGCTAACTGGAACTGCTGGCCATCCACTTCAATACTGACTACGCCATTGTCGCAAGCCAATACTTTGCCTTTAAAGTTACGTCTGTCGTCCATCGGCATAGATAAACGAACCTGAACAACTTCACCTACAGAATCAACATAATGCTTTTCTTTGAAAAGCGGTCTATCCATACCTGGTGAAGATACTTCTAGGTTGTACTCTGTGCTAATTGGATCTTCAACATCCAATATCGCACTCACTTGATGACTTACATCTGCACAATTATCTACGGAGATACCGTTTTCATGATCAATAAAAACGCGAAGAATTGAATGTTTCCCCGCTCGTACAAATTCGATCCCAACCAATTCAAACCCCAAAGCTTCTACACCTGGGTTAAGCATTTCGGTTAGTTTCTCTTCAAGTTTTGCCAATGCAAACCTCCAAAAACGAAAAAAGGGCCTTAAGCCCACCTGTCATCACCTAGCTCAGCTAGGCTGACTCCAGGGTCTAATACAACAAAAAGCCCCGGACTAGCGGGGCTTTTATTAAAATTCTGAACCCAAATTTGTCAAAAAGACAAATGCAAACACATGGGTAAAAAACACCGGTAGGTGATAGTTTGCTGAGAATGGAAGCGTTACTTTCCTAAACACTGAGGGAGCCCGCTACCATCACTTAATAAGCGCATTATACTGATTGACGTCACATTAAGCAACAACACTCGACTATTAGTTAGTAGCCCATGATTTATAGCACAGACTCTATTAGTCTTTGTCTAGTCTTCGTCTTTCCACTTTTCTTTTATTTCTAATATCTGCGGTAATTTTGCCATCAGCAAATCAATTAGCGCCGGATCGAAATGCTTGCCCTTCTGACTTTCCATAAAGGCTAATGTTTTGTCTACGCTCCATGGCTCTTTATAAGGCCGTTTGCTGGTAAGCGCATCGAATACATCTGCCACGGCACAAATTCTTCCCTCAATAGGAATATCTTCACCTGCTAGTCCGTTCGGGTAGCCACTACCATCCCATTTTTCATGATGAGTCAGTGATACCGACTTGGCTACCACCAACAATGCAGAATCGCATTCCCCTAAAATTTCAGCACCAATTTCAGGGTGGGTCTTCATTATTGCAAACTCTTCGTCTGTCAATTTACCCGGCTTCAACATGATACTATCGGAAATACCAATTTTACCTATATCGTGCATAGGCGCTGCGTGCAGTAATATTTCAGCTTGTTCATCACTAAACCCGTAAGCGAGTGCCAATTCTTTTGAGTAATGACTCATGCGTAATACGTGCATGCCGGTTTCGTTGTCTTTATATTCAGCTGCACGGCCTAAGCGCTGTACCACTTGCAATCGAGTACGCATAAGTTCATCAGACTGCACTAACGACAAATGGGTTTTAACTCTGGCTTTTACCACCGGTGGTGAAATGGGTTTAGTAATATAATCAACTGCCCCAACCTCAAAACCCTCTGCTTCATCGTGCTCATCATTTAACGCAGTAACGAATATAACTGGAATATGACGTGTATCGTCTTGACCTTTTAATATTCTACATACCTCGAAGCCTGTAAGTCCTGGCATCATAATATCTAGCAAAATAAGTTGAGGTTGACGCTGCGAGGTTAATCTAATCGCCTCTTCACCGTTCTTGGCAAAAATGAGTTGGTAGTCTGCAGCTAACAGTTGCTTTAAGACTCTTAAATTTACTGGCTCATCATCAACCAGTAACAAGGTAGGCTTTTCAATAGTTCTAAGCATTATTGCGTTTCAGTCTCTGTGGCCAACGTATCAATAAGCTCGACGAGCTGCGCTTCGGCACGTTCGAACTCAAAATCATCAATATCCATAATAATGGAGGCTATGGTGTCTTTGTATTCACCACCAGCAAGCGCTTTAACTTCTTGTAATTCATCTTCATCAAGCATGTTCTGCTCAACACTCTGTTTCAGTTTAGTTAGGTGCTCTAACAACACAGTGTAGTTAACATCTTGCTTAACGTGCACCGTTTTGGTCTCGTGAGTGCCTTGAAGCCATGTAATCACTTCATTGAATGATTTTTTAAGTATTTGTACTGTTGAAATATCTAATTCACCAGCATGTGCATTTTTCTCAATATCTCGGCAAACTGACATCAGAGGGTTTAAACATAGGTTTCCGGCAACGCCTTTAATGCCGTGAGCCAGCGATGCTGTTTTTGCTGCATCGTTATCGAGAATTGCTGTACTTATTTGCGCAATTTTGGCTTCGTTTTCACGGGTAAATCGCGCCACTTCGTTGCGATGGGTTTGTGCGTCACCCCAAAGCATAATTGCTCGATTTACGTCTACCACTTTACTTAATTTAGGTTTTTCTGATTTATCATTATTAACAACTAATGTGGCTGATTCATCAATTTCTTTGCCCAGCACCCGTGCCATCTCTCGAGTAAGTACGGGGTAATCAATAGGCTTATTCGCAAAGCCATCCATTCCCGCATCGGTTGCGGCATGTCTATCCTGAACTAACACACTGGCTGTTAACGCGATAATTGGCATCGGAGGTAGGCCATGCTCAACCTCATATTTTCGTCTTAGTATTGATGCTTCTAGGCCATCTAATACCGGCATTTGCAAATCCATCAACACCAATTCAATACCGGGGATATTCATTTTTTCCAGTGCTTCTTGGCCATCGCGCGCTACTTCGACGGTATGCCCAGAACGCGATAATAACAAAGACAACAAATCAATATTTTGAGCGATATCATCCACGATAAGAATATGCATTGGTGGCAATTGGACAGGTTTGCCTTCTTCCATTGCCATAGGGGCTTTTGCTGGCACAAGCGGTAAGCGGAAGGTAAAAGTACTACCAACGCCAAGCTCGCTTTGCGCACAAATGTTTCCGCCCATCAATTCAACAAGCTGTTTAGAGATAGTTGTGCCTAAACCTGTGCCGCCATACTTTCTACTCATTGACGCGTCAGCTTGGGCAAATGCGTCAAATACACGATTGACCTGCTCGCTATTCATGCCAATACCCGAGTCTTTTACTTTAAAGTAGACAAAAGAGCTGTCACTGGATACTTCTAACACCACACTGCCATCGCCAGTGAATTTAACAGCATTACCAATTAAGTTATTAAGCACCTGCCTAATACGCTCTGGAACACCATTGTAGGCCTCGCGAACTTCGCTCCCCACTTGTACTTCTAATGAAATTCTCTTGCGCTTGGCTTCAAGCCAAAATGTAGAAATCACGGTATCGACTTCTTCGCGAATTATGAAGTCGCGATAATCTAAATCGAGTTTGCCTTTATCTAACTTAGCGCTATCAAGAATATCGTTTAACAGGTGCAGCAGTGAACGTGCAGAGCGATTTACCGTGGTAAGGTGACCGTGCTGTTCTGGCGGCATTTTTTCTGCAAGCATTAAATCACTGAAACCAATAATGGCATTCATTGGCGTTCTTATTTCATGGCTCATATTGGCAAGAAAGTTTGTGCGAGCAGCGGCAGCCTGCTCTGCTCTTTCTTTTGCCGCTTTAAGTTCTTCTTCCATTTCCCTTCGGGCGGTAATATCAGAAATAAAGCCATCTAAATAAATAGTGTTGCCTTGCTCATCAAGGATATGAACACCATGTTCGGTCACCCACCGAATATCACCCGCTTTATTAATAATACGGTACTCAATACTGAATGCTTTATGGGCAGCCACTTCTGCTTCTACGCGCGCCACATCATCGGGGTGACAAAGGGAACCAAACGTAATTTTAGGGTGTGGCAAAATAAAATCATCTGCGTCATATCCCGTTATCTCGCTTACTGCTTGGCTGATAAACTCCATGGGCCAATTAGGCTCATTCAAACAACGATAAGCCATACCTGGGATATTAGAAATAAAACTCCTGAACTTAGCTTCACTTTCACGCAGCGCATCTTCCATTGCTTTGCGTTTTCTTAAGTCAGAGAAAAAACCAACGAATAAGGCATTACCATCTACCTTGGTATACCCAATCCCAACCCGAACAGGGATATATTCCCCACCTTTACCAACAATGACCACCTCTCGGCTGGTTCCAATTATTTGCTCAGTCGGTACTGATTTTTGTTCAAAGAAATCGCTGCTGTAAATTGATTTTTTGTCATCTGGCGCCAGTATTTTTCCTTGTTGACCAATAAGCTCCTCCGGTGAATATCCTGTCACCGCAGTGACTGCCGGGTTAGCTGTTTTAATAATGCCGGTACTGTCTACTGTAATAATGGCATCTACCGCAATATCCGTAATAGCCCGCTGAATTCGTTCGCTCTCGATAGCACGTGAACTGACATCTTTGTACTTAAACAACAAGGTAATACCCAGCACTAATGCAATGAGCGTAACCGTAACCATTGCAATTGAAAGTGCTAGATAAATTGATATTTCAGAAGGCTGTGAAGTAAACTCCATCCCTGGCGGCATAACAAATCTGGCTGCTAACATTCCCGTGTAATGCATACCTGCTATGGCAAGGCCCATTACAATACTTGCAATTAAAGCATCCCTTCCCAAGCTCGACTTTTTTATCCCCACAGCACTTAGGCCAAATTTGATCCATAGGGCCAGCATCGCGAGGCAAACTGCGACAACAATTGAGAGTATAAATAATGAAGGGCTGTAGCGAAGTAAAGGCGACATTTCCATAGCCGCCATACCGCTGTAGTGCATGGTGCCGATGCCTGACCCCACAAGCACGCCGCCAGTTAATATTTCGGTGAATGAAATGGTAGGCTTTGTCATGAGGTAAAGCGCTACCCAAGCCGCGGCTATGCCCGGTAATGCAGACGCTAAGGTTATCCCTACGTCATAGGAAACGGCGGTGCACAACTCAAAGGCGAGCATACCCAAAAAGTGCATGGCCCATATCCCGCCCCCCATGGCGATACTACCCGCACTGAGTAAGGTGTATTTTCTGAATTTATTAGTAGAAACGGCGGCCTGAGTGGCGACGTTAAATGCCATAAATGACGCAAAAATAGCAATCGTTAACGATAGTGCTACTAAGCCAAAGTCATAACTTCCATCGAGCAAGGTGACCTCTTGCCCTATCGTAAAATATTCTTGAATCATACTACCCAAAAGCGCGCATTTCGAAGCGAAGGAAATTTAAGAATTATCAAATCTGTCTCTTATACACATCTCCGAGCCCACGAGACTCCTGAGCATCTCG
>OJCK01000264.1_pt1 | contig 20931 bp, 19 predicted proteins | sample 1592141 | NCBI WGS metagenome assembly OJCK01 (sample SAMN05416893, study PRJEB24817) | seawater metagenome | isolation source: Sea water | place: Canada:Atlantic | collected 2013-11 | reverse complement strand
TTAAGCCCTTTTAAACTCTCGCTGAGTGATCACTTATTAACGTGGAATGGTATTACTTAAAACCCCGAGTTGGGCTGCGTTAAAAACGCCCTTTCCTCTTCAGTTGAATGACGCTGTAATATGTCATTTCGATGAGGATAGCGTCCAAAGCGCTGAATAATAGCGAGGTGCTTTAACTCAAATTCATACGTATGTTTACTTGCTTTGTTTTCAAATAAAGATTGAGCCTGCTGGTGGATCACCAATGATTCGCTGTGCATAAACGGCATATACAAAAAATTGCGTTGCGGCTCACTCAAGTCGTCATCTGCTTTACTGCTAACCGCCTCTTGTGCGAGCGCCAGAGCGAGCGGATCGTGAATAAACGCTTGGGGTGTATCTCGGTAGATATTACGCGAGAACTGGTCGATGACAATTATTTCTGCCAACCGTCCAAGCGATGTGTTTCGCCATTGGCTTAGCTCACAGTTGATCGCCTGTTGGTGAAGCGCCGAAAAGCGCTCTTTTAACATCGCATCAAATTCGTCACTTTTTTGCCACCATTGCGCCGGCGTTATTTCTTCAAACCAAAAAGTAATTATTTGTTGTTCATTCACAATGTGCTCCTTTATGGCAACCAGCAAAGGCCCTGCTTAGGGTTTATTACCGTGAATAAGGGCTCAAACACATGAGCAGAAACTTGTTTTTTATCAGCTAAAAAAGTAGCTTAGCATGATAATAATAAGGAAAGCGTCATGAGCGATACATCTTTTATCCAACCACAATTGCAATCTGCGATTGGCCTACTGCAAAACGGTAAAATGCAACAGGCTAGAAACGCATTCGACACTCTGTGTCACCAAGCTCCTCAATTAACCCAAGCTTGGTTTGGCTTAGCCTACGCTTGTTCGCAATTACAAGACTACCCTGCGTCTATTGCAGCCATTGACAACGTCATTCAGCGAGAGCCTAAAAATGTTAAAGCACTCATTTTTAAAGCTGACCAATTGGTATACAACGACCAAGAGCGCATGGCTCTGGCATTTTACGAAGGGGCATTACAACTTACGGCAAATCAGCAGAACTTGCCGGATGAAATTAAACGAGGTTTAAAAAGAGGGTTAGCACTGCGTGAAAAGTATGATATTGAATACAGCAGCTACTTGCTCAATGCGCTACAAAAGAAAGGCTATCAACGCGGTAAAGTCAGCCAGCGTTTTGACGAAGCACTGGATATAAGCTTTGGTAAAAAAGAGATATTTTTGCAACAACCCACGCGTTTTTATTTTCCGGGGTTACCCCAACGGGCGTTTTATGAGCGCAGTGAGTTTCCTTGGTTAAATGCGCTAGAAGCAAAAACACCACAGATAAAATCCGAGCTACAAACCATGTTAACCGGAAGTGAGCAATTTTCACCTTATCTTGAGCGTGGCAATAATGAACCGAATTTCGTTCAACATTTGGATATTGTTGATAACTTAAATTGGTCTGCCGCTTATTTTTGGCACTACGGAACGCTAGACGATGCCATTGCTCAACAATGCCCCATCACCAAGCGCGCGTTGGATGAAGTGCCCTTACCTTTTATCAGTGGGCAGACACCGATAGCGCTTTTTTCAAAACTAAAAGCTGGCATTAAAATACCACCCCACCATGGCTTGTTAAATACACGTTTGATATGTCATTTACCTATCATTGTCCCAGAAAACTGCGGTGCTCTGCGAGTGGGAAACCAAACCCGTACGTGGCAAGAAGGAAAAGCCCTTATTTTTGATGACAGTGTTGAACATGAAGCTTGGAATAACAGCAATGAAGAACGTGTGGTGTTGCTTTTTGATATATGGCGCCCAGAACTTACTGAAGACGAAAGGCGTTTAATAACTGACATGCTGGTCGCTGTTGAGGAATACTCAGAGCAGCAATAAACAACGCAAAGGTAAACAACGGCGAAGGTAAAGGTCAAATGTGCGCTATTTAGCCTTTACTCGCGTTCGACCTTGAGCGAAAGACCTTACCTATGCCTAACCAGAATGCGGCCTCAAGTAGTATGCCGAGTACGAAAAAGCCGACGACTCCCGTCATGCTGCCCGCTGAATAACAGACTAATGCCGCAAAAATAACGGCCAATGATAGTAACACCCTATAAAGTGTATTCATGTTTATCTCCTTTACCTTTTTCCTTAATCCTTAGCCCCTATCCCTCTGAGCTATCGCCCATAGACAAAGCTGGAACATTTTTAAGAGTAAAGCACTATGTCTTTGTGAGAGCCAGTCTCGAACTGCAACAAAGTATTGCATACAAAAGCTTAAAGCTAATCATACGTATAGAGCCTTATACCTTAGTATCGACATGTAGATTTTTTAATCAGCTTAAATGACGTTTAATTACCTCAACGAAACGAGATTAAACCAATAATAAAAACCGAGGAATTGACCATGTTGAAAATAGTTAAAACTTCTATCGCCATCGCCGCTACTTCTATTGTTTTTGCTGCTCCTGCTCAAGCGGACGTAGCTGAAGCATTACAAAATATTTGCACCATCGTAAAAGCAGATGACAAGAGTGAACTGCGTAAAAAAATGAAACGCGTTCAGTCTGATTACCGTCTTAAATTGCAAGACTATTACACAGGGATCACCTGTGGTGGCAATAGCCTTATTCGTACCGCAATGCTCAACGATGCAGTTGAAACAGGTACATTAATGGTGAAAAAGATGCCAAAAAGTGATTTGAGCGCACCTGAGAAAGACGGAAAAACCGTTGTCGCTTGGGCCTCAGAAAATGGTTTAACGACCTCACCCATCGTTGCCGTATTAAACGACCGCATTTAAAACATAGTGACTTTCGCGTGTTGGCAGCCACCGTTTATCTACCGTTTTTGAACTGACGCAAGGAATAAAACAAAGCTAAATTTGGCTGTTGAACACGCACCAAACAACAAAGGGCCTCAAATGAGGCCCTTTTTTTTGCTAACAAATAAAGAAAACACTAAGGATTAAGTGACATTTTACCTTTGACTTCTCGCCCCATCACTTTATTTAGCGCATCTTTGGCTTGGGCTAATGGCAATGCTTGGTCTACCACTACTTTTACTTTTCCTTGCACGTACCAGGTCAATAGCTCTTTCATATTTTGGGCAAAGTCTTGGGGTTGATGTTGAGTGAACGAGCCCCAAAATACGCCGACCACGGAATAACCTTTGACTAATGACAAGTTAACCGGAAACTCTGGAATGGTGCCACCAGCAAAACCGACCACCAGTAAGCGGCCATTCCACGCCATACTGCGTGAGCAAGCATGAAAGGTGTCACCGCCAACGCACTCGTAAACCACGTCAACGCCTTTACCATTGGTTGCTTCTTTTATAGCGGTTTTTAAATCTACTTCGCTGTAATTAATTAAAATATCAGCCCCATTGTCTTTTGCCATCTCCAGTTTTTCTTGAGTAGAGCAAACGGCTATCACTTTTGCGCCCATTTGCTTACCAATTTGCACTGCAGCAAGCCCAGTGCCACCCGCAGCGCCTGTCACGAGTAGCGTTTCGCCAGGCTGTATATTCGCACGCTGTTTAAGGCCATGATGCGCGGTGGCATGTGCAGTCACTAAGCCGGCTGCTTCATCAAAAGAGATTTCATCAGGCAGCGGCATCACGTGGGTTGCCGCGCAAGATACTTTTTCGGCATAGCCACCAAGCATACACAAAGCAATAACCCGTTGCCCTACCTTAAGGTGGGGAACCCCTTCACCAATTTCGCTGATCACACCAGCGACTTCGTTACCGGGAATAAAGGGTACTTCAGGCTTCATCTGATAGAGGCCCTGTACGATCAGCCCATCCGGAAAGTTGACGCCGCAGGCTTTAATCTCAACCACAACTTGGCCCTTGCCTGCTTGTGGGTCAGGTACGTCTTTGTATTCTAACTCTTCTACAGGACCAAAAGCGTTACATACGATAGCTTTCATGTTTGACTCCATTAGTTGTCAAAACGCCGCTTAGAGGGCGGCGAATTTATAAGTTGTTTATTGAATGAGCTTTAACGCGTATTGCGCTAAGGGTTGTACCAATTTACCGACTTGTAATGCTTCTTTGTTCGATGCATTACCATCAACAGCACGTTTGGCAACGCCTTGAGCGATGGCGCCGAGCCTGAAAAAACTAAACGCGAGGTAAAAGCTCCAATTTTCGATTTGCTCAATGCCGACCAGTTCGCAATATTGGGCTACGTACTCTTCTTCACTTGGAATACCAAGCTCTGCTCGGTCTACGTCGCCTAACCCAGTCGCTTTACCCACGTTGTCCGGCAGGCGCAGCTGCATGCATTGGTATGCTAAGTCAGCATAAGGATGCCCCAAGGTCGATAGTTCCCAATCGAGCACCGCAATGATGTCGGTAGAATCTTTAGCGAACATTAAATTGTCCATTCGATAATCACCGTGCACCAAGGACACTTTGCCATCATCCGCAGGAATATTGGCCTCTAACCAAGCGATGAGGGTATCCATTTCAGGGATAACCTGAATCTCTGACAAGCGGTACTGCTTGGTCCAGCGACTAATTTGACGCTCAAAATAGTTGCCGGGTCTGCCGTAATCCCCTAAGCCGACCTCGTCTACGTTCACGCAGTGCATGGTGGCCATCACCTTAACCATGTTTTGATACATAGTACGCCGCGTTTGCGTATCGTTCACGTCAGGTAAAGAGCTGTCCCAATACACGTTGCCGTCCATAAACTCCATGACATAAAACATGCTACCGATAACATCGGTATCTTCACAAAGGTGATAAACCTTAGCCACGGGTACATCTGTGTTTTCAAGCGCTTTAATAACACGATACTCGCGGTCAACCGCATGGGCTGACTTCAGCAATTTACCCGGCGGCTGACGACGCAACACATAAGTTGTGTTCGCGGTTTGTAGTTTGAAGGTAGGATTAGACTGCCCACCAGCAAACTTTGTAGCAGTCACAGGACCACTAAAACCGGGAATATGCTCAGCTAAATAAGTGGCTAGACGTGCTTCGTCTAATTGCTCTACACCGCTTTGCTTACTCATTGCTCACTCCATTTATGCATTGTGATCTTTAATTAGATTACGCCCTAGTTGCATCATATGCACTTGATCTGGGCCGTCAGCCAAACGGATGGTACGTGCGTAGGCGTAGCTTGCGGCCAAGCTAAAGTCTTGACTTGTACCCGCTGCACCATGCATTTGAATCGCTTGGTCAATAACGTTGCACGCCATAGTAGGTGCAACAATTTTAATTGCTGCAATAATGTCTCGGGCCACCTTGTTGCCGTATCTGTCCATCTTGTCAGCTGCTTTTAATGTTAACAAACGAGCTTGCTCAATCTCGCAGTGCATTTTCGCAATGCTTTCACGCACCGATTGTTGCTTACTTAATGGTTGACCAAATGCAACGCGAGATTCTACCCGTTCACACGCCAAATCTAGGGCGCGCTGTGCACAGCCAATCAGGCGCATACAATGATGAATTCGCCCTGGCCCTAAACGCCCCTGAGCAATTTCAAAGCCCTTGCCCTCTCCTACCAACAAACTTGAGGCAGGAACGCGCACATCTTCAAATAACACTTCAGCATGGCCTATTGGCTCATCATAAAAACCCATGCCACTTAATGGGCGCACAACCGTAACGCCTTTGGTATCAATAGGAACAAGGATTTGTGATTGTTGTTCGTGGCGGGCTGCCGTAGGGTCTGTTTTACCCATGACTACCAAAATTTTACAATCTTCATTCATGGCGCCACTGGTGTACCATTTACGGCCGTTAATCACGTATTCATCACCGTCTCGGGTGATAGACGTTTCGATATTCGTCGCATCTGATGAAGCAACTGCAGGCTCTGTCATGGCAAAACCTGAACGAATTTTTCCTTCTAGCAAGGGCTCTAGCCATTTTTTCTTGTCGGCTTGTGACCCATAACGAGCAAGCACTTCCATGTTGCCGGTATCTGGCGCACTACAGTTAAATACTTCTGAGCTGAACATGACTCGGCCCATGATTTCACACAAAGGGGCGTATTCAAGGTTGTTTAAGCCGGCGCCATATGGCAAATACTCTTCAGGAAGGAAAAGATTCCATAAACCTGCAGCTTTGGCTTTTTCTTTTAGCTCTTCAATTAGCGGCAGGGTTTTCCAGCGTGTTTCTGGGTTGGTTGACGCGGCTTCAACATCGGCGAGATATTGTTTCTCATTTGGGTAAATGTGCTCGTCCATAAACGCTTCTAAACGGGCGATAAGATCTTTGGTTTTTTCTGAATAATCGAAGTTCATAGTATTTTATTCCATTTAACTAAACGTGACGGCACCCACACGCTCGGGGATATCGAGATGAGGTACATTATTGAAACTACTTAACCGCACCGTATCGCGGTTAAAGAAAAACTGACTGTAACTGGCATTACGTACTTGCATATTGAGCTCAATAACATGCTTTGCTTCAAGCTCAAGCACGAGACTCATTAGCATAGAAATAGCGCCACCAGAACTGACGAGAAGAATAGGTTTTTTGTGATTCTGCTGGCGCATGGCATTTAACACATCAAGCACACGTTGGCGAAACTCGGTCCAGGTTTCATTTAACATGCTCGGTTCAAGCTGTTCACTTGACCATGCCCCCATGGCTTTTTTAAGCAAGCGGTAAAACTCGGCTGGCGGCGCACCCTTTTGCACCACGTCGTTTGGGTGCTGAGCTAAATAGGCTGCCGCAATATTCTGAAAGTCGAACTCATTTAAGCCTGTGTGCGTCACGCTTGAAATATCTGTGTTTAACCCCTCACAGATCCCCGCAGCTGTTTCTTGGTGGCGCACCATCTCACCTAACCACAGTTGACCAAACGTCATGTTTCGTTGGGCGAAATACTCGCCTAACCAAACAGACTGCCGATGACCTAACTCGCTGAGTTTGTCGTAATTTTCCGCGCCGAACGACGCTTGACCGTGTCGAACAATATAAAACTCTGACATTGCACCACCTCAATTTGAAACTGAAATGATAGTAGTGACAAAGCTATTATTAGTTTAATTGATTCTTTTAATGGTTTTGTATTGATCTACTTTATGCCTAACCACGAAAGCAGCACAGATAAGGCGCTCAAGGCAACTGGTTGATATTTTGGATTAAAAAACCAGCATTAACATTTAACTAACGTATTATTTACTTTAGTTCAAAAAACTTGCACTCTTATGCTCATCCGACTAGTTGCTGCACTGGCAATGTGTGGGATATCGTCATTCCTCATCGCACAAAACTCAAATAACAAGGCGTGAGGATCAAGAGCTAACACATTGAGAGAAGTATAAAATGCCAATTTTACCGAATCGCTTAAAACGTACTCCCATCGCCTCTGTTATCGGTTTAGCACTTGCGCTAAACAGTGGTTTATCTGCAGCCCAAGAAGCCACCCCCGATGATAAAGGACTCGAAACGATAACCGTCACAGCGCAAAAGCGTGCACAAAATCTACAAGAAGTACCAGTGGCCGTCACCGCCTTTACGGGTGAAGCTATGGCTGAAGCAGTCATCAAAGATGTATACGATCTGCAAACCAATGTGCCTGGCTTAGGAGCCTTTCAAAGCCAAAGTGCCACGAATTCTAGTTTCTCTATCCGTGGTGTAGGTACTTCGTCACAAAACTTCGGTTTAGAATCGTCAGTGGGTTTATATGTAGACGGTGTTTATCGTGCTCGTCAAAACTCCATGATCAATAACTTGGTTGATATAGCCGCAGTTGAAGTTTTGCGCGGCCCTCAAGGCACACTATTTGGAAAGAACACCCCTTCAGGAGCAATTTTATTGTCTACGGTTGCTCCGAGTCATGGTGGCGGAGATGGGTTTGTTGAAGCAACTGTAGGTAATTATGGTTTAGTTAACCTATCAGGTGCGATGTCAATCTCTGCTATTGATGACGTGTTAGCGTTTCGGGTTACTGGATTTTCAAGTAACCGCGACGGCACAATTAGCGATGTTAACTTCGGTGAAGACGTATTAAATGATCGTGATAGATTTGGTGGTCGCATACAGGCACTTTATACCCCAAGTGAAGATATTTCAGTTCGAGTCATTGCAGATTACGCAGAAATTGACGAAATTTGCTGCGGAGCTCCCGTACAATTAAGTAACTTTCAGGCCAACGAAATCCCTGGAAAGTTTGGTACAGATGCCATTCTACCAACATTAGGTGGCACTGTGTTTGAAGGCGGTAATGCGTTTTATGACAGAGAAGTCGCTGTGTCATTCTTGCCTGTTGCTACAATGAAAGATCGCGGTATTTCAGCCGAGTTAGATTGGGAATTAGACGAGAACTATACCTTTGTGTCTATTTCTGCTTTTCGTTCATTTGATTCCTACGACAACATCGATAGTGACTTCACTGATGCGGACTTATTTGGCACCAGCAATGATTCAGAGCAAAGCTCGTTTTCCCAAGAATTCCGATTAGATTACACCAGCGACGATTTAAACTTCATTTTGGGTGCTTATTATTTCACTCAAGACTTAGATTTGGACTACAGCCTATACACAGACAGCATCTTTGAAGGATTCGCCCTAGGTGTGCTTGGTCAAACAGTGGATGGCTTAACAGGTGCTGCAGGATCGTTTGACGGATTACTGGCAGGAATAGATGGTTTAGCTAGCGCCGGCCTTATCGCACCACGCGCAGCTGCGGCGCCCGCGGGTACAGGTTTTGACCATGTGGCTGAACAAGAACACAAAAGCTATGCGGTGTTCGGCCAGTTTGATTATAAGTTAAATGACCAATTCACTCTTACCGCCGGTTTACGTTTTACCAAAGAAGAAAAAGACTTATTGACGGTATTTACTGAAGTCGGGCCTGGCATCAATGGTTTAGCGGGCAATACACCCGTTGATTTAGTGTCAGCATTAACTGTGGCAGGCGGTATTGCTGCTGGGGCAATTGATTTGACTACAGCAGAAGGACAAGCGGCATTAGGTACGTTTCAAGGGTTCTCAGAGACAGGCTGGGCATTCCCCTTATTAGGTGATACCACGCGTCCACGGAGCAATATTCAAGAGAGTTTAAGCGATGACCAGATCAGTGGTACGCTAAAACTTAGCTATCAACCAGATACAGACACCTTGCTTTATGCATCATACGGAAACGGCTACAAATCAGGTGGTACTAACACGGATCGCATTGCCGCCACCTTTAATCCAATATTCGACGCTGAGACTTCTCAGTCTTTCGAGTTAGGTATTAAAAAGGACTTCCGCGAACATGACTTGCGGGTGAATGCCGCTGCCCACTACACAACAGTGGATGACTTCCAAGCAAACACCTTTACCGGAAATGGCTTTAATTTACAAAACGCCGGTGACTATGAAATATCAGGTATGGAATTAGAAGCCACTTGGTTACCCATGGACACAGTAGAAGTGCACTTTGGTTATGCTCTAGTTAAAGCAGAGTATAAAACCTTTGAAGCAGGAAACTGCTGGACAGCATACACTTGGCATACAGGGATAGACGATCCAGGTCGAGTAAATCCTACAGATGGATTCTGTGACCGCTCTGGTGATCGTCCAGGTGGCGAACCTGAGAACTATGCAGTGTTGAGTGTCAAAAAGGATTTCGATATTGGCGACAGCATCTACGCCTACATTCAAGGTGAATACAGCTACACGGGCGACATTATCTTAGATGGCAGTAACGACCCATACGCTGTGCAAGACTCTTATAACATTATGAATTTACGCTTGTTTATGAACTTCACTGACTACGACATGGATGTAATTTTGTGGGGTCGAAATGTGTTAGACGAAGAGTACATCAACCGTACTAACTTCAACACGCCGTTACAAGAAGGTAAATTAAATGCCTATATGGCAGAGCCCGCTACTTATGGGATCACGGTGAAAAAACGCTTCTAGTCAGCGACTAAGTAAAGCGCAGAAGCTTGACCAAACCGGCGCATTGAGTAAATACACTAGTTGCTCAATATGCCGGTTTTTTATTGTCTGAAATTTAAATATTGAATTGATATCATTGGCTTTTAATCAGCATCTTAAGGAACTCCATTGAATTTATTGATGTTAAGCAGCTCGCGCGCAGGGGACGAAGCTTATTTAGCCCATGCTAAAGATATGATTGCGTCTCATTTAACTGGGTGCCAGCGCATTGTGTTTATCCCGTATGCTGGGGTGACCATTGATTGGCCTAGTTATACCGAAAAGGTGCAAAGCGCCCTCCCCGAGTTCAATATTGTAGGGATTGAATCATTTGACGATCCCAAATTAGCAATCGAGCAAGCAGACGCCGTTATGGTCGGTGGTGGCAACACCTTTCATTTACTGCATCAGCTGTATTCAAATGACCTTATTCATCCTATACAAGAACGTGTGGAACAAGGATTGCCCTATGTTGGCTGGAGCGCAGGTTCTAATATTTGTGGCACGTCGATTTGCACTACCAATGACATGCCGATTATTTATCCACCATCGTTTGATGCTTTGGCATTCGTGCCGTTTCAATTAAACCCACATTACAGTGATTATCAGCCGCCTGGGCATAATGGTGAAACCCGTGCCCAGCGGATTGAAGAATTTTGTGTACTAAACCCTAGTGTACCGGTAATAGGGATTAAAGAGGGCACCGCCCTAGTGCGAAAAAACGATACGCTGACGCTTCAAGGTCAGCTCGCCGGTGTTGTATTCAAAGGGCGTCAGCAGAACATTATTCAAACAGGAGAGGATTTGACTGAATATTTAAGGCCCTATCCTTAATAACTTCCTAGTCTGGATACGCTAGCGCTAAACTGCGCTGATTGCGTGAAACGAGTGAGCTAGTGGTATAACCCCCAGTAAATAGTGACAATTTATGACGGGTGCTTGTTTTCATTTCAATGCACCCCCACCTGTTTTTCATGCGTCGCATTCAAGGACATTACTAAATGACACCCACAACGCCATTTTCCATTTTAGATTTAGCCCCGATAGCACAAGGGCAATCTATTTCTCAAACATTAGAAAACAGTCGACAAATGGCGGTTCAGGCTGAACAGCTCGGATACCAGCGTATTTGGCTTGCCGAACATCACGGAATGCGCGGCGTCGGTAGTTCAGCGACGTCAGTGGTTTTAGGACATATTGGTGCAGCAACAAATAAAATACGCATAGGCTCAGGTGGTGTGATGTTACCTAATCACTCGCCACTAATTATTGCCGAACAATTCGGCACCCTCGCCGCGCTTTTTCCAAACAGAGTTGATCTAGGGTTAGGCCGCGCGCCAGGAACTGATATGGCAACAGCAAAAGCGTTAAGGCGTAACATGCAAGCCAGCGTAGAGGATTACCCTAACAATATTCGCGCCTTACAAAGCTATTTGGGTACCCCAACGCCTGAACAGAAAATTCTCGCTATCCCCGGCAGTGATAGTCACGTTCCATTGTGGCTACTTGGTTCAAGCTTATACAGTGCACAACTTGCAGCACAATTCGGTTTGCCTTATTCGTTTGCCTCACATTTTGCGCCTGACGCTTTGTTCGACGCGTTGAATATTTATCGCAGTCAGTTTCAACCTTCCGCACAACTAGAACAGCCTTATACCATGGCTGGGGTGATGGCCGTGATTGCAGATACTGATGAAGAAGCACAATACTTGTATACCTCACTACAACAACAATTTGCCAATTTGCGTAGAGGAGCCAATAAACCATTCGCACGGCCAGTAGATGATATTCATACTGTTTGCAGCCCTGCAGAGTTGTCGATGATTGCTCACACCTTACAATACGCTATTGTTGGCTCACCCGAGACAGCGCATAAACAACTCACTACATTCATTGAAAACACTCAAATAGATGAAGTTATTTTTTCATTTCCGATACATGATCAAAACGCCCGTTTGCACAGCATGCGATTATTAGCAAACAGCCCTAACATGCAAAGCCAAGTCTGAAATGCGTGTTTTATTATCCCAATTAAATTAATCTAAATTGACGTAATGCAGATATACTAGATTGATGAAAACGTTTTTAAGCGTACGCCAATAATAGCGCGTGTTTGCATTAATAACCTAACCGAGAGACAAATATGAACATAGCCCGCCCATTGATACAGTTAGTGTCATGGGCAATATTGGTATCCAGTGTGTTTTTGGTAAAAGCACTGGCCAATGACTCAACTCAGAACCTTTCCATAGCAGTTGGTTGGAGCAAGCCCCCCTATGTAATCGCTTTAAACGACACAGGTTATGAAGTTGAGTTGGCTCGACAGGTTTTTAAACGTATGGGCTATTCAATCACGCCTGTATACGTGCCCTATGGGCGAACACTGAGTATGCTTAAAAGTGCTAAAGTCGATGCTGCTTTAACCTTAAGTGAAAATACCGCTACACAGACCATTCATTTAACCGATAGTTATATTCAATATCAGAATGTGGCAATCAGTTTACAATCCTCAAATTTTAAAATTAAGCGCCCAAACGATTTGGCCAAACACTCGGTTGCGTCCTTTCAAACGGCCACGAAAATTCTGGGCAAAGCATATGCAGACGCGATAAAACAAGTGCCTTTATACGTGGAATTGCCTGATCAACGTAGGCAAGTGGGCATGCTACTAAATGGCAGCATTTCGGTGCTGGTAATGGACGTAAATATTTTCAACCACCTTCACTCTGCGCTCGAACCGATTGAAAGTAGGCAGTTGGTTAGCATTCACAATATATTCCCTCCTTCTCATTACCATGTAGGTTTTTTAAATTCTGAACTAAAAGAGCAATTCAATCGCGCATTAAACGATTTTCAAGCATCTCAAGCGTACGAAATATTAGTCAAAAAATACCATATTTTTCAAGAAGCGTTATCCACGCACTAAATTGAAACGCTAGTTTAACTCTTCAACCAATCGGTAAATATTTCTCACTGTAAGTAAAATATTCTTGGTTGCAAACAGCAACACTGAAACGTTTATCTCAATTTCACAATGCGCCCCCCACATCAATGTATTCTTACAGCACAGCTTCCCTCTTCGAAACGGCAAATAACTTGCTTAAACAAAGTCATCAACCGTGACAATCAAAATCGTTAAAAAGTGGACGCCAGCTAAAAAGCGGGTCTTTGCGCTTTTTTTACGTTTTACACAAGGAGCTCCCATGACAAAAATTCGTCCAATACACTGTGCTTTTATAGCCCTTTCTTCACTAGGTATAAGCGCTTGCTCAGAACATTCTGAAGTAGACCCGGCAAAAACTTTTGGCGCCGATCCTTTACTTGTTGAACCAGATGAGGAGCTTATCCCGAATGTGAATATTGCCGACGCGGTGGGATGGTCAGAGGGAGGAAAACCCACCACGCCACTAAATTCTATGCAAGTGAACCGCTTTGCTACCAATTTGCAGCACCCAAGATGGCTCTATACCTTGCCTAATGGCGACGTATTAGTGGCTGAAAGTAACGCACCGAAGAATGAAGGTAGTGACGGGGGCATAAAACAGTGGGTGACTGAAAAGGTTAAATCACAAGCAGGCGCAGAAACGCCCAGCGCTGATCGCATTACACTATTAAGAGACGCAGACAAAGACGGTGTGGCCGAGACTAAAACAACATTCTTATCGGGTCTTCATTCTCCTTTTGGCATGACGCTCGTGGGGAGCACCCTATATGTTGCAAATACGGACGCAATAGTCAGCTTTCCTTACCAGCAAGGTCAAACAGAAATTTCCGCTAAGGGCACTGAGTTAGTTAAATTGCCCGGGGGGAAAATCAATCATCACTGGACCAAGAACCTCATTGCCAACCAAGATGGTAGCAAACTGTACGCGTCTATCGGCTCAAATAGCAACATTGCTGAAAACGGATTTGATGCTGAAGTCGGCCGTGCTGCGATTTGGGAAATAGACATAGCAACAGGTGATCATCGCGTGTTTGCCTCGGGGTTGCGAAACCCAGTAGGAATGACATGGGTAAACAACACCTTGTGGACAGCGGTTAATGAGCGCGACCAACTAGGCAATGACTTAGTGCCTGATTACATGACATCAGTGCAAGACAATGGCTTTTATGGTTGGCCATATAGTTACTACGGTCAAAATATTGATACTCGCGTAGAGCAGCGCGAACCAGAGTTAGTAAAAAAAGCCATTAAACCAGACTATGCTCTTGGTGCTCATACGGCGTCGTTAGGTTTAATGTACACCAAAGGCGCTCATGCGTTATCTGGCATAAACGAAGGTATGTTTATCGGTCAACACGGTTCATGGAACCGTGAACCTAAAGCGGGTTACAAAGTCATTTTCGTCCCTTTTAGCAACCAAAAGCCAGCAGGCGACCCCATGGATATCTTAACTGGTTTTTTAAACGATAAAGACGAAGCACAAGGACGCCCTGTAGGAGTTGAACTAGATCAAAGCGGCAATTTACTGGTGGCAGATGATGTAGGGAATATTATCTGGCGCGTCTCCCCCAGTGATAGCAATGTTACCCACAATGTGAACCCAGAATAACGATGTAACCTGTTGCACTTACTCAGCAACGAGTAAGTGCTTTTCACGTTTTTTGATATGCGCAAGAGTGCTACAACCTATCCAATACTCGGCAATTTCGGTGTATTTCTTAGGCCCTTTGAATTTTAGCCTATGGTCTTCCACCGCAGCGTTAAAGTCTTCCCACCCCATCCAAATTTTTGTTAGCTCACGAGCAGACACTTCAATGTGTACATCTGGTTTAAACCCTCTATCTACATAACATAAATCAACTTGCCCATGTTCGAAAATCAACCAGTATTCACTTTTATTTTCAGGCATGTCAATCAACAAGAAGTGCGCAATAAAAAGGTTAGGCAAATCTTCATGTATTCTCACGTTGCGCCGAATGTCCCACATCAAAAAACTGCCATCAATATTTTCCAGTGACGGCTCTGTTTCTAACCACTCCTGCCCCCAACTCGCCATCGAAAAAACAACTGATTCAAGGGCTTTACCCGGTTTAGTCAACACATAATCAACTTGTCCTGTTCCCTGCTTTTCGAGGCGTGTTATCAAACCGATATTGACCAGTTCCTTTAAGCGGTTTGACAGGAGGGTGCGCGACATCCGAGGCACACCTCGGCTTATATCGTTAAAGTTTGTGGAGCCAAACAGTAATTCTCTAAAGATCAATAATGTCCACTTATTACATAGAAAAGCGGCAGACATTGCTAGCGGACAATACTGCCCATAAGGGGTGGTATTCACGGTGGTATTCCTCAGTGAAAGGTCAATTTAGCATACGCCCTAAACGTATATTTAGCACCTTAGCCAGTAAACAACTTGTACCACCTAGTGCAAAACGTTCACTAGACAGCATTTATGGCTCTGCCTACCCTTGGCTAGAAATCAACCAAAGGAGTGACGATATGAATATTCATATTATGGGCCTTAATGGCCAGAAGAAGGATATAAATAAGCAACAGTTTGAACAATACACGATCTCTATTCGCGGAGATGTGTTGCTGCCTGAGACTGCTGGTTACGCTGAGGCTCGTACAATATAGAATGGCATGATAGACATCAGCCCCGCTGTTATTGTGCGATGCAGTGGAGCAGCCGATGTGGTAACCACGATACAATTCGCTCGAAAATATGAATTATTAATATCACTGAAAGGCGGAGGCCACAATATTGCGGGCAGTGCGTTATGTAATGGTGGTATAACGTTAGATTTAAGCAGTATGAAAGGTATATCTGTTGACCCTCCGGCGCGTATTGCAAGGGTGCAAAGCGGTGTGTGTTTAGGGGATATTGATCACGAAACACAACGCTTCGGGCTGGCTGTTCCAACTGGTATTAACTCAACTACAGGAATTGCAGGCTTAGCGCTGGGGGGTGGATATGGCTGGTTAAGTCGTGCTTTTGGGCATACCGTTGATAATATTATTAGCGCAGATTTAGTTGATGCTCAGGGCGAGTTTTTACATGTATCAGAGCAGGAAAATAGCGAATTATTTTGGGCTATACGTGGCGGCAGTGGCAATTTTGGCGTGGTAACACAATTTGAGTTTAAGTTGCACCCAGTCGGGCCGACAGTATTTGGAGGCCCAGTAGTATTTCCTCTATCTCAAGCGAAATCAATATTACGTAAGTACCGCGAGCTTGCTAAATCAATGCCCGATAAAGCAAGCTGCTGGCCTGTCATGCGCAAAGCTCCCCCCTTTCCCTTTCTTCCTCCTGAGCATCACGGTAAGCCCGTTATTATTCTGCCAATGATATATGTGGGAGATACTGAAAAAGGTGAAGAAATATTAGCACCACTGCGTACAATCGCAGAGCCGTTAGCTGATGCGGTCGGCCCCTTGCCTCATGGCAAGCTGCATTTGACCCACTACTAGCGCCTGGGGCTCGAAATTATTGGAAATCAAGCGATTTTACCGAAATGACTGACGAGCTTATCGATACATTAGTTTGTGCTGCTGAGCAGTTACCGTCGGATGAATGTGAAATTTTTACTGCTCAGTTAGGCGGCGCTGCATCTCGAGTAGCACCTGATGCTATGGCCTTTCCACATCGCTCAACAGCGTACACGGTAAATATTCATGGTCGCTGGCAAACCGCTGAAATAGATGAAGAAGGCAAAGGTTGGGTAAAAGGACTATTCGCTCAACTAGAGACGTTCTCGACTGGCAGCGTATACGTTAATTTTGTGCCTGAATATGACGAAGAGCGTTCGATTGGTCCCTATGGTGCGAACAGGCCGAAATTAGAAGACATTAAAAGTCGTGTCGATAAACTAAACTTGTTTCGCAGTAACATTAATATTTTACCTAAAGGCTAAATCAGTAGAATCAAAATTATTATTCGCTTTGTATGTACCTCAAAATGGGTGTGCAAAGCGCTTTTCTTTAGTTTAAGCAATAAAACGCAGCAAAATAGATTCACGGGAAAAGTTTAACATTTTCTTTCAAGACAACCTTATATACATCGCGTTGTGCGCTATATTGATATAGCAAAACACAGGGACAAAGGTTTAGCCAGGTGGTATTGGCCCATATCAAACGCTAACTGCAAGGGAATCAAATGAAAAATTCACTGCTTTACGCTTTTACATTGAGCGTGTTTTTCACGTTAATCGGATGCGCGCCCAACACATCACAAACAACCCAACAAGAATCAAATTCACTTAATCAAAAATCATCTCCGCCCATGCTCATCTCTAGAGAGGTTTTGCTGGGCAACCCAAGTCGATATCAAGGGCGTATCAGCCCGGATGGAAACAGCATGAGTTTTAGAGCGCCAGTAGAGGGTGTTATGAACCTTTGGGTCGGACAAATTGGCGACTTTTCTAGTGCAAAACCCATAACCCAAGACACTGGGCGCGGTATTCCAACCCACTTTTGGTCATTAGACAGCCAATATGTTTTTTTCACTCAAGACAAAAATGGCGATGAAAACTGGCATTTACATCGTGTTGATGTAGGTAGTGGTGAAATACAAGACCTAACGCCATATCAAGGGGTGCAAGCTGACCAAATGCACCAGAGTGAGGCCCACCCGGGCACGATTATTGTAGGTATGAATGATCGCGACGCAAAATGGCACGACATGTATCAAGTTAACGTGGCCACCGCAGAGCGCACCTTACTTGAACAAAACGATGGCTACGCTTATTACAAATTAGACAATAACTTAAAAGTAAGGCTCGCGGTAAAGACTGCTGAAGATGGATCGAGCCATGTTTTCACTAAAGCGAATAATGAATGGCACTTGTGGTTTAAAGTGCCCTTTGCAGATTCACAAGCGTTCAATATTCTTGGCTTCGATAAACAAAATCAAGGCATATACATGATAGATACGCGAGAGCGAAACACCGCCGCGCTTGTATACTTGCCTATAGGAGAAACGACACCCACAGTCATTGCTAGCGATGATAAAGTAGATGTTACCAATGTACTTTTACACCCTCGTAGCCATGTGCCCCTAGCCTATGCACTAAACTTCATTAAACCTGTGTGGCACGCCATTGATGACGCTTTCATTACCCCGATTAATCAATTGAACAACCAATTGAATGGGGGGTCACAAGTTTTAGCGCAAACATTAGATAATTCGCTTTGGACAGTATTTACTGACCAAAGTAATCAATCACCTATTTATAAAGTATTTGATACCACAAGCGGTGAATTGACTGATTTATTCATTACCCAGCCAGAAGTTAATAACCTGCCTCTTTCCACTATGCACGGGGTGGTTATTCCATCGCGGGATAATCTAGATTTAGTGAGTTACTTGTCTTTGCCCTTGATGTCAGATCCTAACCAAGACGGCAAACCCGAACAGACTTCCCCCCTGGTATTATTAGTTCACGGTGGCCCTTGGGCGAGAGACGAATTCGGCTTTAATTCTTTAGCTCAATGGCTAACAAATCGAGGGTATAGCGTACTGCAAGTTAACTTTCGCGCTTCAACAGGTTTTGGTAAAACGTTTTTAAATGCAGGGAACAAAGAGTGGGCAGGTGCTATGCACAATGACCTAATTGATGCAAAAGAATGGGCGGTAGCACAAGGTATTACCACGGATGACCAAGTCGCCATAATGGGGGGAAGTTACGGTGGCTACGCTACTCTAACCGGACTCACCTTTACCCCAGAAGCGTTTGCCTGTGGAGTCGATATTGTAGGGCCTTCAAACTTAGTAACGTTACTCGATTCAATTCCCCCTTACTGGGAGAGCTTTCGTCAGCAATTCTACGAGTCGGTGGGCAACCCTACTACCGAAGAAGGTTTAGCGCTGCTTAAAGCCCGCTCGCCCATCACCCATGTGGACAAAATAGTTAAGCCGTTACTTATTGGCCAAGGAGCGAATGACCCTAGGGTAAAGCAAGCTGAGTCTGACCAAATCGTTGACGCAATGAAAAGCCGCGATATTCCCGTGACTTACGTGCTATACCCCGACGAAGGCCACGGTTTTAACAAACCTGAAAATAACCTTTCATTTTTTGCCGTTGCCGAAGCATTTCTAGGCTCGTGTTTAGGAGGACGAATAGAGCCCATAGGTGATGATTTCAGTGACTCTAGCATAGAGATAATTCATGGGGGTGAATTTATCCCAGGATTAGATGAGCATATGGCCACACTAGGAAATAACTAAATTATTTAGTTAACCCATAAAAAAACCCGCTATAAAAGCGGGTTTTTATCAGTACTAAGCAAACTTACCAACCGGTAATTTCGCGAAGACCTTGACCAATTTCAGCCAATGAACGAACAGTCTTAACGCCTGCATCTTCAAGTGCTTTAAATTTATCGTCTGCAGTACCTTTACCACCAGAGATAATCGCACCAGCATGCCCCATGCGCTTACCAGCAGGTGCAGTTACACCAGCAATGTAAGAAACAACAGGTTTAGTGATGTTAGCTTTGATAAATGCAGCAGCTTCTTCTTCAGCCGTTCCACCGATTTCACCAATCATAACGATTGCTTCAGTCTTAGGATCGTCTTGGAACATCTGTAGAATGTCGATGAAGTTAGAACCAGGGATAGGATCACCACCGATACCAACACAGGTAGATTGACCGAAACCTTCGTCAGTTGTTTGCTTAACGGCTTCATAAGTCAAGGTACCAGAGCGAGAAACGATACCGACTTTACCTGGCTTGTGAATGTGACCTGGCATGATACCAATTTTACATTCACCTGGCGTGATAACACCTGGGCAGTTAGGACCGATCATACGTACGCCTTTACGGTTTACGTATTCTTTAACGTAAAGCATATCTAGCGTAGGAATACCTTCAGTGATACAAACGATCAACTCAATACCTGCATCAGCAGCTTCAACGATAGAGTCTTTACAGAAAGGCGCTGGAACATAGATAACTGTTGCAGTTGCACCAGTTTCTTCAACCGCTTCACGTACTGTATTGAAAACAGGCAAACCTAGGTGAGTAGTGCCGCCTTTACCAGGAGTAACACCACCAACCATTTGCGTACCGTACTCGATAGCTTGTTCTGAGTGGAAAGTACCTTGTCCACCAGTGAAACCTTGACAGATTACCTTGGTGTTTTTGTCGATTAGTACGCTCATGCAGCACCTCCGGCAGCTTTAACAACTTGTTTTGCAGCATCCGTTAAACTAGAAGCAGCGATGATATCTAAACCTGAGTTAGCCAATACTTCACGGCCAAGCTCTGCGTTGGTACCTTCTAAACGTACAACAACAGGGATAGTTACACCGACTTCTTTAACCGCTCCGATAATACCTTCAGCGATCATGTCACAACGTACGATACCACCAAAAATGTTTACCAATACAGCGGCAACATTTGAGTCAGATAGGATAATTTTGAATGCTTCAGCAACACGCTCTTTAGTTGCACCGCCACCAACGTCTAGGAAGTTAGCGGGTGAACCACCGTGCAAGTTAACGATGTCCATAGTACCCATTGCTAGGCCTGCACCGTTAACCATGCAACCGATGTTACCATCAAGTGCTACGTAGTTAAGTTCCCACTTAGCCGCTTGTGCTTCACGTGCATCTTCCTGTGAAGGATCGTGCATTTCTTGAAGCTTAGGTTGACGGTAGGCAGCGTTGCTGTCCATGGCAACTTTAGCGTCAAGACAATGAAGATTACCGTCATCTTTAATAACAAGCGGGTTAACTTCGATAAGTGCAATGTCTTTTTCTTCGAACAATTTCGCCAAACCCATGAAGATTTGAGTGAATTGTTTGATTTGAACGCCTTTAAGGCCAAGCTTGAACGCGATTTCACGTGCTTGGTAAGGTTGAGCACCTACTAGAGGGTCGATCTCAGCCTTAAGAATTTTTTCAGGTGTCTCTTCTGCAACTGTTTCAATTTCAACACCACCTTCGGTAGATGCCATGAAAACAACGCGACGAGAAGCACGATCAACAACTGCACCTAGGTACAATTCTTGAGCAATATCTGTACCTGTCTCTTATACACATCTCCGAGCCCACGAGACTCCTGAGCATCTCG
>OJCK01000262.1_pt1 | contig 21122 bp, 16 predicted proteins | sample 1592141 | NCBI WGS metagenome assembly OJCK01 (sample SAMN05416893, study PRJEB24817) | seawater metagenome | isolation source: Sea water | place: Canada:Atlantic | collected 2013-11 | reverse complement strand
TCTACACGTAAGGAGTCGTCGGCAGCGTCAGATGTGTATAAGAGACAGGAATTAGCACAAAAGCAGAGAAAACCAGAGACAAGTTGAAGGTAGGTGAACGTAGATATGCAATTTAACAAATTAGGCGGTAGCGACTTATCGGTATCGGATATTTGCCTTGGCACCATGACATGGGGCATTCAAAATACTCAGCAAGACGCCGATGAGCAACTCGCCATGGCAATTGAGCATGGTGTGAACTTCATCGATACCGCCGAAATGTACCCTGTACCGCCGAACGATAAAACTTATGGCGATACCGAACGGATTTTAGGTAACTGGCTGGCAAGAAATCAATCATCACGTGACTCGCTTGTTATAATGACAAAAGTTGCCGGAAGTGGCTTGAGTTATATAAGAGAAGGCGGGCCTATTACCGCCAGCGCCGTTGAGACGGCACTGAATGACTCGCTTAGCCGTTTAAATACCGACTACGTTGATGTCTACCAGTTACATTGGCCAAACCGCGTTACCCCGCATTTTGGAAAGCATTGGCCTGATCGCACAAACCCTACAAAAATCGATAAACAGCAAGAAATCGATGGCATGCGAGATATTTTAACCGGTATCAAAAAAGCGCTCGATGCTGGAAAAATTCGCCATTGGGGGCTATCTGATGACACCCCTTGGGGTATCCACACGTTTTTGACGCTGTGCAAAGAAATGAATATTCCTTTACCGGTCTCCATTCAAAACGAATTCAGTTTGCTGCATTTAAAAGATTGGCCGTACCTTATTGAAATGTGCGCGCTTGAGAACATTGCCTATCTACCGTGGTCGCCGCTTGCTACAGGTATGCTAAGTGGTAAGTACATGAACGGAGATAGACCCAAAGATTCTAGATGGACACTGGTTCAGCGCCAAGGGTTATTCAGAGACAAAGAGCCCGCTCGTGAAGCCACTGCTCGTTATGTTGAAATTGCCAAGCGAGCAAAGATTACTCCGTCGCAATTGGCTTTAGCATGGTGTAAACAAGTGCCAGGTGTTACTTCTACCATTATTGGCGCTACTACCACCAATCAGTTAGCTGAAAACTTATCTGCGTTTTCACTTAACCTTGATGAAAGCACACTGAAGCAAATAGGCGAGGTGGTTCGCCGTCACCCGTTAGGATATTAGGTATTAGCTATAAAAGGTGCAAACGTTAGAGCAAGAGTTTTTGATGTTGAGGGCCAAGTCATAACGACTTGGTGCCAACCTTAAACACAGACTGTCTTGCCCGAGAATTGCAGTAAGGTTTTAAATTGCGGTGATTTTATACTCTAGACTTTGGTCATTTATCTGTCACAACTTCGTCATAGTATGAATCCACTGTTATTTATTGACTGTCATTTTCTATGTCTCTATCAGATTCGCCTCTTGTTTGTGAAACCGAAACCCAGCATGGTAACTGGCGCCGTTGGCTACTGCTTATCGGCCTAGTGTATTTAATGTTGTTGGCCGTTAGCATGATAGGAAGCGGCTTCAAACTTGCCGCAGGCGATCAAGCTAAAACGCTGTTCACTTTTGCTAGTAACCCCATTATGGGGTTAATTATTGGCATGGTAGCTACCGCGCTCATTCAATCTTCAAGTACGGTGACTTCCATTATTGTTGGTATGGTAGCGGGTGGTTTACCTATCACCATTGCCGTGCCCATGATGATGGGAGCTAACATTGGCACCAGTATCACGAATACACTAGTTAGCCTTGGGCATGTCGCCAGAAAAGATGAATTTCAACGAGCATTTAACGCCGCCACTATTCACGATTTCTTTAACGTGATGTCAGTGTTTATATTCCTGCCTCTTGAAATGGCGTTTGGCATTCTAGAGCATACCAGCGCCTTTGTAGTGTCTATGCTAAATGCAGGTGGCACGATGGGGGTTGATGGTTTTAACCCTATTAAGGCGCTAACCCAACCTGCGCTTAATATCGTAACAGGCATGGTAAGCGGTTTACCTTCGGTATATCCGGGTATCGCCAAAATCATCCTTGGTATTGGACTTATTGTTACTTCAATTACTTACATGGGGAAAATTATGAAATCTCTCATGGTGGGTAAGGCAAAAGATATTTTGCACAAAAGTATCGGGAAGGGCCCTATTTCGGGAATTTCATCAGGTGCGCTAATGACAGTGTTAGTGCAGTCTTCCTCTACCACCACCTCGCTGGTGGTTCCTTTAGTAGGTAGTGGAATTTTAAAGGCAAAAGATATCTATCCGTTTACCCTTGGCGCGAATATTGGCACTTGTATTACTGCGCTAATCGCAGCACTGGGTGTGGTGGGGGTGAATGCAGGGGTTGCGTTACAAATTGCCATGGTACACCTACTGTATAACGTTTTTAGTGTGGTGCTAATTTACGGTACGCCTATGTTACGCGACATTCCGTTAGATTTGTCTTACAAGCTGTCGGTCATTGTGGCCGAGAAAAAGTTTTACGGGGTCGCTTATATTGGCGGGTTATTTTTCTGTATGCCGCTAGGTATTATTTTTATATCAGTGTAGGTATTTCCACCGCTGTTATAGCAGTAAGCTAAGGCAGGTACTTACTTTGCACCTGCCTTATGTCGTTTTAAAGTTTATAGCCTCAAAATGTGGAGTGCTAGAACGTTGTTATGTCGGCGCTACTTTGCCCAAATACAAACATATTGCGCTTCCCACATTGCGCCATATGGTTGCTAGAGGCATAAGGCGTACCGGACTGTGTTACGTCACTTTCCCATCCTTGTCCATTTTTAATATACGCTTTTAGTTCGAACCAACCGTTTACGGTTTTACTGCAATCCATTTGAACATCTAGCATCCAATAATGGTCTCCCCAAACGTTCAACGGGGTCTCTCCAAAGCCATCATTAGCCACGGTTTTCAAGTCGCCCCACGTTGCGGGCCAATTATTTGTAGTCCAATCAAGTGCGCTGCCTTGTGCTTCACTACTCTGGCTAGCTTCAACGCCGTACCAATCAAGGTAATTGTCGTTGGCTTTCCACGGTGCCGTTGTGGTATTGCGCATATTATTGTGGATGATGGGAATGGCACACGCGTAGTTACTCGTTGTACAAGAGCGTCCTAAATTAGATGCCGCATAAGCGTGATCTATTCCGCCTCGAATAAACATGTCTTGCCCACTTTCGGTGCTGGCTTGGACGAAAATAATAGTGCGCTGCCAATCTGCATCGGTTTCATCTGTAGTTAGCATTGCCCCTTGATGAATGGCAATGGCTTCCCATGAAGCAATGTTTACGGCAACAGATCCATTGGCCTCAACAGAAACTACATCTCCGCTACATTGGGTTTTGGCGGCATTAATGTTACCTGTTAATACATTGCAATATTGGCCTGGTGCCATGGAGGTGGTTAGCGTGGTACTCATGACATAGCTTTCTTTATTGATTGCTACAAACCCACTGTTAGCTCGACCGAAGGCGATTTGGTTGCCGCCATTGCTCCACCAGTCGGTTACAGCGAAATTATCTGAAGTGTGGTCTCTAAAATCAACGCCGCCTGAAATATACGACCAACGATGTTCACATTTCCAGTTATCACCAAAACATTCAAGTGTTCCATTGTTGTGCACGGACACTGAAGGGGCGCCTGCATCGGTGTCGCCGTGGAAGTCGTAACTTGACATAACTTTGGGGTAACCATATGGCCATGCCAGCATGAAGACATTCGCTAGGTCATACAAACGTCCATCTTCAAAGGTGATTACATTGCCGCCTCCACCATGGCCTCGTTGATTATCATGGTTATCAACAAAAACAACGGCTTTATAGCTAGGCATAAAACCCCAAGCTTCCCCGAAGTTACTTAGCCAAGCAAGTGAGCCATTACGAAATACGTTGCCAATTTCAACTGAGTATTTAAATTCTGTGACTAGGCCATTTGAGAAATATTCATCAGCGCCAATGGCCTCACCGCCTTGATCTATAACTTCTTGAAACACAAGTGGGGAGCCGTTGACCTGATTGATTATGCTGGATATATCTAGCGCTGGCATATGTTTGGAGGCATCTAGTCTAAAACCTGCTACCCCAATATTTACCAGATCATTAAGGTAGTTTGCTAGGGTACTTTGTACGTAACTAGACTCGGTTTTCAAATCGGCTAAACCGACTAGTTCACAGTTTTGAACTTGCCATCGGTCACCATAATCATCAACCGAGCAAGTGTCATGGAAATCTTGCGGCGAATATATTGGATAATTTTTATTCCCAAAAGTACTCCCGTTTGTACCCGTGCCTGACCCAGCGGCCATATGGTTAATTACTGCATCTACGTAGATACCTACACCCACAGCGTTGCAACGCTGCACCATATTGATAAAGTCTGCACGAGATCCACCGCGACTTTCTAAATCGTAGCTAACAGGCTGGTAGCGTGCCCACCACTGAGGAACAGTAATATGCTCATTTGGCGGAGAAACCTGCACGGCGGCAAAACCATTTTGGCTTAAATAGGTTTCACATTCAGTTGCTATATCCTGCCAATCCCATTCGAATAAGTGCACAAATGTGGAGGGCTGCGAATGCGCAATGGGGGAGGCTATACCACAGCCTAGTAGGGTGGCGACTGCACTGGAAGCCAACAATTTACGGTTAATCATTATAGTGTCCTAGTGGTGTTATTTAACGACATGGAGAAAACTTATTAGACACTAGGATGTAAATTAAATGTAAACAATGTGAATACGTATGCAGGTAGATAAGAATAAAAAGGGCGCCGAAAAAGGCGCCCGTAGTCATTACTGCTAAGTGTCAGATTAGAAAGCGTATTTCGCAGAAACCTGTAGACGGTTCATATCACCTTCCAAACCTTCTTCAATTTCGCGATGTGCAAACGCGTACTCTGCACCAAAGGTAAGGGCTTTGGTAGGCGAATACAGTAAGTTAGCACGTGCGCTGTAGCTGCTTTCTGTCACGCTAAGGCCGGTAAGAGTAGTGTCGTTATCAATATCTAATGCTGAAAACATGAAGCTGCTTCGCATTCTGTCGTTCCAAAGGTGACGATAGGCAATAGCGTAACCCGTTGAATCGATAGCCTCTAAATCGCCATCGGCGGTGATGACTGCGCCATTTGCGGCATTCAATGCGGAATATCTACCCATCCCTTGACCTGTATTCACCATAAAGCGAATATCATCGCCGCTCGACAACTTGTATTTTCCTGACAAGGCGACACCATAACTGGTTTCATCGGCGTCAATACCACTGCCATCATCATATGAAAGTTGACGTACCAGACCTGCTATTTTCACGTAGCCCCAGTCTTGTTTAGCGGTGTAGGCGGCGACAAAGTCAGGAACGGCGTTATCGTCAGCCACAATTCGGCTACCACCACCGTTGGGTGTTACCGTAGTTTCAGGATTCTCTAACGCCAATTGTAAACCGCCGTTGGTGTATCGCACCATGACTTGTCTACCGAATGTAATGCCGTCTGTCGTACCAATGAAATCAAGAGATTCTGGTAGGGAACCCACATCCATAAATGTGGTCCATGTTTGACCCACTAACCATTCTTTATACTGAATGTAGGCGTGGCGAACACGGGGTGTATAAGAGTTACTAATACGTTCATCACCACCGCTAGTGACGATAAAATCTAGTTCTAATACTCCTTTGATTTCGTCACCTTCCGCTGTTGGCGTGTTGGTGCTAAATCTAAAACGAGATTGACGAATATGTGCATCAAATTGGGTGCCTTCATCGCCGCCTGAAACCGGCGTTAGCGAGGGAATGTAAAAATCTCGACCAATACTACCGGAACCTAGCGTGCCCTCAGAGTAGTTGCTCACCATCGCGTCGGCTTTTATGTAGCCGGTGAATTTAACGCTGGTATCGCCTAAGTCAGCGGCGCTAACGAGTGTTACGTTAGACGCTGCAAGTGCTAACGATACGGCTAGCACTGAGTTTTTTATTATGGCTTTCATTATATTTGCCCTAAAGTGTGGTTAAATAAATGTAAATTCAAAGTTAACTTCTATAGATTTGCCGACCTTGGTGCAAATTGAAATAAGCTAATGGTCGCATACGACTATAGTCGTAATTGGTGAGTAGTCGAATTCCTAGGACTAAAGTCCCTAAACCGTAAGACCAAAGTCGCATTTTTACTTTATAGTCTAATCATTACAGTGTTTAGTATATGAAAGCATTTCACATTATTGATATTGGAGGCAATTTTTTATGACTGCCAGTAAGATTTTTTCTGTTCCTGACGCGATTAAAAGTAATACCCATTTAACGGATGCTCAGTACGCTGAGATGTATGCTAATTCTGTAGCAAACCCTGAAGCATTTTGGGCTGAACATGCAAACTTACTTGAATGGTTTAAAAAGCCGACCAAAGTGAAAAATACCCATTTTGGTGACAATGATGTGTCTATAAAATGGTTTGAAGACGGTGAATTAAATGCCAGTTACAACTGTATCGACCGTCACCTAGCAGACAGCGCTGATAAAGTGGCTATTCACTGGGAAGGTGACTCCCCTGAAGACAGCCAAGATATTACTTTTCAAGAAGTGCACGATGAAGTTTGTAAATTAGCTAACGCTCTTAAATCTCTAGGTGTGACTAAAGGCGACAGAGTCGCTATTTATATGCCAATGGTGCCCGACGCTGCTTACGCTATGTTAGCGTGCGCCCGAATTGGTGCTATTCACTCTGTTATTTTTGGGGGGTTCTCGCCGAACGCGATTGCCGATCGTATTAATGATAGCGATGCCAAAGTGGTTATTACGGCAGATGAAGGCCGCCGAGCGGGTCGCTCTGTACCTCTAAAAGCCAATGTAGATAAGGCCTTGTCAAAAGGTGCTTGCCCATCCATTACTCATGTCATCGTTAAGAAAGTAACAGGTGAAGATGAAGCGTGGAACGAAAGTCACGATGTATGGTGGGATGAGCTGGTGGCTGAGTGCGCCACAACGTGTGAGCCTGAAGTGATGAACGCGGAAGACCCGCTGTTTATTCTGTATACATCGGGTTCAACTGGCACGCCTAAGGGCGTAGTGCATACTACCGGTGGTTACTTGCTTTATACCGCCATGACCTTTAAATACGCCTTTGACTATCAAGAAAATGATATTTACTGGTGTACTGCCGATGTAGGCTGGATCACAGGGCACAGCTATATGGTATACGGCCCTATGATCAATGGCGCTTCTCAGGTGTTTTTTGAGGGAGTACCTACTTATCCTGATGTGCGTCGTATCGCGCAAGTAGTAGAGAAATACAAAGTAAACAGCCTTTACACGGCACCAACGGCTATTCGTGCATTGATGGCGCATGGTGATAAGCCAGCAGAAGGTTGCGACTTATCTTCGTTACGTTTACTCGGTACAGTGGGTGAACCGATTAATCCTGAAGCGTGGGAATGGTACCACCGTGTAATTGGCCAAAGCCGTTGTCCTATCATGGATACATGGTGGCAGACTGAAACTGGCGGCCATATGATAACGCCATTACCTGGTGCCACAGCACTTAAGCCTGGTTCTGCCACGCGGCCATTCTTTGGTATTCAGCCTGCGCTTTTCGATGCTGAAGGCAACGAACTTGAAGGCGCAGCCGAAGGTAACCTTGTGATTAAGGATAGCTGGCCAAGCCAAGCTAGAACTGTATATGGCGACCATCAGCGCTTTATCAGTACCTACTTTAGTGCTTACAAAGGTGTATACTTTACCGGTGATGGCGCAAGACGTGATGAAGATGGTTATTACTGGATTACTGGGCGCGTCGATGACGTGTTAAATGTATCCGGTCACCGTTTAGGTACTGCTGAAATTGAGAGCGCACTAGTGGCGCATCCAAAAGTAGCTGAAGCGGCTGTTGTGGGCTTCCCTCATGATATTAAAGGGCAGGGCATTTACGTCTATGTTACTCCAATTGACGGTGTTGCCGTTGATGATGCGCTAACCACAGAGCTTAAAAACTGGGTGAGACAAGAGCTTAGCCCCATTGCGACACCTGATAAAATACAGTGGTCGGCTGGCTTACCTAAAACCCGTTCAGGTAAAATTATGCGTCGTATTTTGCGTAAAATTGCTGCGAACGAACATGAGCAACTTGGTGATATATCTACATTGGCGGATCCGTCAGTTGTTGATACACTCATTGAGGAGCGATTAAATAAATCATAAAGGATAATGCAATGACAACCCTGTTAATTGCCGATGATCATCCGTTGTATCGGGATGCCTTAAGAGGCGCTTTGTCATTGTCTTTACCAGCGCTGACGCTATCAGAAGCTGGTGATTTAACATCGACAGTCGATATTCTCAATCGCGAGGATATCGACCTGTTGCTGCTTGATTTACATATGCCGGGCAGCAACGACCTTTTCGGGTTAATTCACATTCGTAAACTGTTTCCTGACGTACCTGTAGCTGTAGTGTCTGGCACGGAAGATACCCAACTTATATCAAAAATCATGAGTGCCGGGGCGCTGGGATTTATCCCTAAAACTGCCAGCTCTGGTGATATTGCTAATGCGGTACAAGCTATTTTAGATGGGGATGTATGGCTACCACCTAATTTAAGCGATAGTGTCGATGAGATTGATGAGGAGTTTTCTGAGCTTGCAGATAATGTAGCCTCACTAACACCGTCTCAATACAAAGTACTGTGCTTTATGCGAGATGGGTTACTTAACAAGCAAATTGGTTATAATTTGGATATTGCCGAAGCTACGGTAAAAGCCCACGTTACTGCTATTTTTAAAAAGCTTGGCATAAATAATCGTACTCAAGCGGTATTAATTGCATCTCAACTAGAGCTAGAGCCGCCCGCTACAAGTGATCATTAGTCTTTTCTAGCGGCACTTCAATCGGTTCAATAAGCAAATCGGATTCATAATAAGTAAGGTAATGCTTAAGCGCAGCCTTACTTTGTTCGCTTAACAAAGGGTTCTCAATTTCAATCTCAGTACGTCCACGCATCAGCGTCATGCTGTCCTGATAAACAGGCTGCGCCTTTAAGAATGCCTGAAATTCTCCAGATTCCAGCAAGACAGTAAGCCCTTCACTGATTCGGTTAGCCAAGGCCTCCTGATCTGATGCAACAAAGTAAAACAGAGGACTCTCATAAGACACCACCAGGTGTGGCTCAATTTTCAATGTGCTCTCAGGTTGCTTGTCCAATTCATGTTGTATTTCCATTACACTGCGCGGAAACATATCGGCAAAACCTTCAGCCACAATTCGAAAAGAGGCTTGATAAGTAGTTTCAAGCACGGGAATTTCATTGTAACGAAAAATACGGGTGTCAGGCCAGTCGTAGCCTTGCACCGCCCGCATTGATTTAAGGCTCTGAAGTGTTAATGGGTTATCGAAGCGATTATCATCGGCGCGAATAAGCATAATACGCTTGCCAAAAAATCCGCCCATGATAGGAATACGTATTGCTCGATGTTGTTTTTCTCTGTCGATAGAAGACACGCTCCACGTTACATCTAACATGTCGTGTTCTAAACTTCTTAATTGGCGCTCTTGCGCAATTTCCTGTTTACTGACGTGCAACTCAAAGGTGCCATACTTATCTTCTGTCACTTCCAGTGCTTTTGAAAGTAGGGTTTTGGCGTATGCGTAAACGGGATCTCGACCAGGATGCACATTAGGAAGACGCAGCACTTTATGAGGCAATGCTGCTTTAGTGTTCTTTTCTAGGCTAGGAGAGTCAGTGACCTCGCCAGCTAAACCTAGTGAAGTGAATAAGCCGCTCAGCAATATGAAAGCTGACGAGAGCAATGTTCGGCTGATCGTATGTCCTATCATTGTATCGACGGTTAATCCTTCCCTGTAAGTAAAAAGTCATGCTCGGGATCAACCAAAAAATGGCCACTCATGGCTTCTCTGCCAAGCAACATAAGATACGTCATTTCAGAGCGGTCTGTTAGGGTTAACTGAATATCCCATTGCACACTATCCATGATTATAGGCGTTACTATCACATAACGCTTCTCTCTTGTGGCCGTTGAGCTTTTTACCCGTTTTTTTCCTTCAACTTTTACTTCTCTTCTTACCACTCTATCCACATTATGAATATCGGGGTGAATATCGAAGCGTATCCACAATTCATCATCTACATCAAACTCTTCAATGTTATCTACATGCAAAGAGGAGGTTGCTGCGCCGGTATCAACCCGAACATTTAAATCTGTGATGGTAAATGCAGGAAGGTCGCATAACTCAACCGCACCCACTACTTTCTTATTTTTCATGTATTCGCCTTCAATCAAGTATATTCCGTTTCACCTGGTAGCAGGTTGTCTTGCAATAACTCAACGTGTTCTGCCACTGTATCGGGTTGTGAGAAATAGGCAATGTGATATACCGCTTCTCCTTCTTGAGTCAGTGGTATGTTTTGTTTACCTACCACCACGCCCTCGGCTGGACTTTCAATACTGGCCAAATACCCCCCAAATGGGTCGGCAATAGTCGCCAGTTTATCTCCTTTGTTCACATGATCGCCTAGTTGGGCTAAATGAGTAACAAAACCGCTTTCTGTCGCTCGTATCCAGCCACTTTGCCGCGCAATAAACCGTTCAATACTATGGCCTTTACTGCGACTCTTGTTCAGCATACCCAAATGACGCATAGTATTAATAATACCGCGAAGCCCAGCTCGAATTGAGAACTCATCGTACCTTAAGGCCTGACCTGCTTCGTAAAGCAAAATTTTAACACCACTTTCACTGGCGGTTTCACGTAATGAACCTTCACGTAGCTCAGCATTTAGCAACACAGGTACACCAAATGCTTTGGCCATCTCAAGTACTTCGGGATCGTCTAAGTCAGCGCGAATTTGGGGCAAGTTACTACGGTGGATTGCGCCAGTGTGAAGGTCTATGCCTACATCGCACTTTTGCACAATTTCCTTTAAGAACAAGTTGGCTAATCGACCGGCCAACGAGCCTTTCTTACTGCCAGGAAAGCTACGATTTAGGTCGCGGCGATCGGGTAAGTAGCGAGATTGGTTCAACACCCCATACACGTTCACCATGGGCACCGCGATAAGGGTACCTCTTAACCGTTCAATGGCTCGTGAGCGAATGAGTCTTCCTACAATTTCGATACCGTTTAGTTCATCACCATGAATGGCAGCACTCACAAACATGGTAGGACCAGGGCGCTTCCCTCGGGTTACGTAAACAGGAATACTCATGTTCGTCGCGGTATATAAAGGGGGCATCTCCAGCTCTATCTTAACTGATTCGCCTGGCGCAATACTCTGCCCGCCAATGACTAAATTATCTACTGCCACTTAGCCTTTACCTCGTGTTTTGGTTTTGTGCGGCTCTGCACTTTTTTCAATAAATTCAATGATCATACCGGCCACATCTTTGTTGGTAGCCTTTTCAATGCCTTCTAGTCCGGGCGAAGAATTTACTTCCATCACCACAGGCCCATTGTTTGAACGTAAAATATCTACACCACAGCAATTTAAGCCCATGGTCTTGGCCGCATCTACGGCAGTCTTACGTTCAGCTGGGCTTAGTCTTACCAAGCTGGCTTGACCGCCTCTATGAAGGTTAGAGCGAAACTCACCCGGTGCCGCTTGTCGTTTCATTGCGGCAACCACTTTACCGCCTACTACGAAGCACCGAATATCAGAGCCACCGGCCTCTTTAATAAACTCTTGCACTAGGATACTGGCATTTAACCCCATGAAGGCTTCAATAATTGATTCAGCCGCTTTATGGGTGTCGGCTAATACCACACCAATACCTTGAGTACCTTCAAGTAGTTTAATGACCACTGGCGCGCCGCCCACAGTTTTTATCACGTCTTCTATCTTATCAGGGTGGTGAGCAAAGCCAGTTCGCGGCATGCCAATGCCTTTACGTGATAACAGTTGTAGAGAACGTAACTTGTCTCTAGAGCGGCTTATCGCCACAGACTCATTAACACTATAGGTGCCCATCATTTCGAATTGGCGTACAACCGAAGTACCGTAAAAGGTAACAGAAGCGCCAATGCGAGGAATAACCGCATCGTAATAAGGAAGTCTTTTACCTTTGTAGCGCACCGATGGACGAGAACTGGTGATGTCCATATAGCAATGCATGGTATCAATAACATCTACTTCATGACCGCGAGCACGACCTGCTTCTACTAAACGAGAGGTTGAATAGAGACGAGAATTCCGAGATAAAATCGCTATGCGCATTGTAAATTGCCTGTTGTTATAAATTTTCAAAAAAGTGCTGCTTAATCATTAGCACCTTTTTGGGTGCATAGCCAGTTTAGTCGGACTGCAGCGAATTGGCGCGCATCATAAAGCACCTTTTATTAATGGTCTTACGAATTATTATTGTGGTGGCGACAGTAATATCTGGATGAACTCAAAAACGTTACGCGATAGCATGGGGTAACATGAGGATATAATGAGTTTTTTACTATGGTGCAGTGGTGGCAAGAGGTATTGGTTTGGCTTACGAGCTACCAATCAAACCTTATTTGGAGTGGGTTGGTTTTACTGTTTTATTTGGCGGCTTCACGAAAAATTCTTCCCAAACTTGAAACCAATATTGAGAAAACCAAATTAAAGTCTACCAGCGCAATTAAGGGGTTATTTGCCGCACGAGTTATTGTGGCGACCGTATCGTTAGCCTTGCTGCTTCTAGCGTGGGGAATCGACTTCTCAGGTCTATTGGTATTATCAACCTCTATTATCACGGTAACAGGGGTAGCGCTTTTCGCCAGTTGGTCACTGATAAGCAATATTACCGCTTATTTCATACTGTTGACGAACGTTGCGTATCGCCGAGGAAATTTTATTCGTATCCTCGATGGCGATAATTTTATAGAGGGCTATATTGCCGACTTAGGGCCATTTAGTACTCGGCTGGTTACTTCTGAGCGCGAAACCCTCATGTACCCCAATAACCTAATTTTAACTCGTCCTGTGCTTATAAATCCTAAATCAGCGTGGGGCACCATGGGTAAAGTAACCCCAACAACCGCAGCGACTAAAACGGAAGAACAATCCGATAAACCGACGAAAAAGAGCCAGGTGAAAAGCGCCCCCCAAATTTAGTCGCTATCGGTATAGTGTGACTCGCGAATATGGCGAGTCATACTTTGTAATAGTGCCCTAAGTTTTGCGGGTTTTAGCGGCTTAGATAAATAGTTAACCCCTTGATCCTTACACTTAACCACTAAATCTTCATCCGGCGTGGCTGTGATAAGCGCAGCGGGTAATATGGCATCAAGCTGGTATCTAATTTTATCTATTAAGGCTAAGCCGTTTTGCGTTTCATCGTGGCTTAATTGATAGTCCATCAATAATATCTGAGGTGATGTTTGCTCAATCAGGGCAAGCGCTTCATCCCAAGACCCCGCCAACATCACCTTAACGCCCCAGCGTGCTAGCAGCGTTTGCATGGCATCTAGGTTCTCCCTTTGATCATCTACGCAAAGTACCTGTAAACCAGTAAAGGTGGTGTTTTTATGCTTAGTTGTCGTACTTATCGAAGAACCTGGCTGGGCTTTTGGCAGGGTGAAGGTAAAGCAGCTCCCTTTTTGCAGTGTTGACGATACGGTTATATCGCTACCCAACTGCTGGCTCAACCTACGCACCACGCCTAGCCCCAAGCCGATACCATGTTCAGCACTTTGATTAATGCGATAGAAATCACTAAAGATGTTATCTTTTTTATCTTCCGAAATGCCGATACCCGTGTCGTAAACACGAAAAGAAACGACTGACCCTACGGGTTTTATAACCAATACAACTTTGCCGCTTTGGGTGTATTTCACTGCATTTGACAGCAGGTTTTGCATAATTCGATATAAGTAAGTCTTGTCGGCCATTACCCAAAGTGGTTTAATCCATACCCGCAGTGAAAGGCCTTTTTCCCGTGCCCGCATTCTTATATCGTCAATAAGCGGGCTGAGAAGAGCCTGCACATCCACGGGCTCAATGTCTGGTTTCATTTCACCTTGGTCAAGGCGTGAAATATCTAAAAGCGTACCGATAAGGGCTTCACTTGAGGTCACGGAGTGATGCAGCTTTTGAATGATTTCATGCACACCATTCGATAGTTCTTGTTCCTCTAGTGCCGAGATATATAACTTGGCGGCATTAAGAGGCTGAAGTACATCATGGCTGGCAAGTGCCAGGAAGCGAGTTTTACTGGCATTCGCATCTTCAGCCGCCTTTCTAGCCCGTATAAGTTCAGTTTCTGCACCAGAGCGCCGCTCTATTTCAAGGCGTAGCTCGGCGTTAATAGTATGCACCTCTTCGGTTCGCCGCTTAATTCTGGCTTCTAAGTCGATGTTTGATTCTTCAAGAGCTTGTTGAATTTCAATATGATCGGTGATGTCATTAAAACTGGTTACAAAGCCTCCGCCAGGTAGGGGATTGCCTACCATTTCTATTACGCGGCCATCTTTTCGCTGCCGTTTAAATCGGTGCGGGGTACCAGAGCGCAAGTGTTCTAGGCGCTTTTCTACTTCCGCTTCTACGTCCAGTTTGCCAAATTCTCCTTGTGAAGCATTGAAGCGGATAAGTTTCTCTATGGGTATGCCTACAGCAAGAAAATCTTCAGGGTAGGTGTATAGCGCTGCGTATCGCTTATTCCAAGCCACTAAATTTAAATGTTTATCGACTACGCTAATGCCTTGATCCATGTTCTCCAGCGAGGTCAAAAGCGCAGTCATATTAAATTGCATAGCTTGCGTGGTGTCATCGAAAAAGTTAATCACTTCCGTGAAGTCCATTTTCTTGCCACGCAGTGCGCTGTCTAATAACACTTTGGCGCTGGATGCACCTATAACACCGCCTAGCGCACGCTCACAAAACGCAAGAAAGTCTTCATCGGGAGAAGCTTGGTGGTTCAGCGTGCAACTATTGTGATGCTGATATTGCTCAATAAGCTGTTCGCATCGACCTGTACCCATGAAGGTTGATAGTAGCGTGGTGAGGTCAGATACCGTCACATTGCTATTAGGACCTTTAATCACACTATTTTTAACCACAGCAGGAGACACAAAGGCCTCGGCTTGAATTCTGTCGATGAGCCGGTGCGGGGCGAACCAAGAGAAAATAATATACATCACGGTATTAGCGCCAAGGCTTATCATCGCGCCTTGGCTGATAAGTTCGTTGTTGGCAAATTGCGAGGTTTGTTTTCCTACGAGCGGAAATACCAACCACAGTACCCAAAGTATTATTCCCACTAACAAGCCTGCGTAAACACCATGGGCATGGGCACGTTTCCAATATAATCCACCGAGGATCGCCGGCATCAACTGGATGACTAATGAAAACGCAATAAGCCCAATTGAGTGTAGCGAGCGGCTACTGGTCATTTGTTGATGATATAAAAATGCCATAAGTAAAATGAAAGCAATAACAACGCGTCGGATAAGGCGTATCTGCGCAGAGAAATCTCTTTTTTGCGCAGAATTTCCTCGAAATGCTAAATAGCGGGGCAATATCACGTCATTGGTTAGCATGGTGCTTAAGGTTAGGGTTGCCACAATTATCATTGCAGTAGCAGCAGATAATCCGCCCACAAATACAATAACTTGTAGCAAGGCCGAGCCCGAGAACATGGCGAGTGACAGTACATAGGAGTCTGGCTCAACGCTGGCGCCGGCAAAAATAGCTTTACCCGCAATAGCTATAATGGGAATAACCGCAGAAATTATCGCGAGATAAAGTGGGAACAACCAACGGGCCGTTTTTAAGTGTGAAAGGCTCAGGTTATCAATGACCGCCACATGAAATTGGCGAGGTAGACATACAATGGCAGCCGCGGCCATGATGGTTTGAGCGATAAAGTTGAACGAGCTAAATTGAGAGAGTGCGGCTGTATTCACAAAGGTTTCAAGAAAAGGGCCTGTTTCGGTTTGTCGCCACGCGCTGTAGCCCACAAAAGCCACTAACACCAACGCCAGTAACTTAATCGTAGATTCAAAGGCGATAGCGAGCATTAACCCTCGGCGGTACTCAGTTACATCGGCATGTTTAGTGCCAAAATAGATCGCAAATACAGCAATAAACGTGGTGGCAGCAATCACGATAAAATTACTATTAGGCTGCTGGGTTAACAACTGAAAAGTAGAGCCAATCGCTTTTAACTGCAACGCAATATAGGGAATGGTAGCCAACAGTGCGATAACGGTCACTAGCAGAGCGACGGTTTGACGCTTCCCATAACGCGACGCGATAAAGTCAGAAATTGTGGTGATATGTTGCTTTTTACTCACCAGAGTTAGCTTATAAATAAATCGATACCCAAGCACATAGACCAATATTGGCCCTAACATAATGGGTAGGTAAATCCATGTGTCGCGACTGGCTTGTCCCACCATGCCGAAAAATGTCCACGCCGTGCAATATATGGCCAGTGCCAGCGAGTAGATGGCTGGATGCGAGGTTAACGCGCGGGCACGGGGCGAGTTCTTATCGCCCCAACTCGCCAAAGAAAAAAGCAAAAATAAATACAGTACTGCAAGCGTAACCCAACCGAATGTCATGAATTTCCTTTAACGTAAAGTTAACAAGTCTGTGCGCATTATAATCATTTCGACCATGGTCTACCTACGACCATGGTCTCATTTTGAATTTGAATAGTGAGGTCTAGAGTATACATCGTGCTCCTAAATGCTTGACTTTTGCCGGTCTAAGGCCTGTTCGGTCTAAATGAAAAAGCTTGGCAATAATGTTAGCAAAGCTGGGCGTTAGGAAAATGTAAAAATAAAACAATTGATTAACCTGACATGAGGACGGAACAATGGCATTTAGAAATGATGACGACAAAAAAGCATATTGGAAGGAGAACTTGTCTCTCCTTGCCAAGCTTTTAATCGTTTGGTTTGCGGTGTCGTTTGGCGCCGGCATTTTGTTTGTCGATGTGCTAGACAATATCCACTTTTTTGGATTTAAACTGGGTTTCTGGTTTGCGCAACAAGGTTCCATTTATGTATTCGTCGCTCTAATTTTTGTTTATATGTCAAAGATGAAGGCGATGGATAAACGTTATGGCGTAAACGAGGAGTAATACCATGGACGTTCAACTACTAACATTTATTATTGTAGGCGCAACATTTGCGCTATATATCGCCATAGCTGTATGGGCTAGAGCGGGTTCTACTAACGACTTCTACGTTGCTGGTGGCGGTGTGCCTCCCGTGCTAAACGGTATGGCTACCGCTGCAGACTGGATGTCGGCAGCATCATTTATTTCAATGGCCGGCCTTATTTCCTTTATGGGATACGACGGCGCAGTTTACCTAATGGGATGGACTGGAGGCTATGTATTGCTTGCCTTGTGTCTAGCACCCTACCTACGTAAATTCGGTAAATTTACTGTACCGGATTTTATTGGCGACCGCTACTACTCCCAAACCGCGAGAACCGTTGCAGTTTTCTGTGCGATCTTTGTTTGCTTTACCTATGTGGCAGGGCAAATGCGAGGCGTAGGCGTAGTATTTAGTCGTTTCTTAGAAGTCGATATCGTGACGGGTGTAGTTATTGGCATGGTTATCGTGTTTTTCTACACGGTACTTGGTGGCATGAAAGGCATTACCTATACTCAAGTTGCGCAGTTTTGCGTAATGATTTTTGCTTATATTGTGCCTGCGGTATTTATCTCTATCATGGTAACTGGCCACATTCTTCCACAAACGGGGTTCGGCGCCACGCTCGCAGATGGGTCGGGGATGCATATACTGCAGAAACTCGACAGTCTGTCGGTGGAGCTCGGATTTCATGAATATACCTCCGGCTCGAAGAGTACCATCGATGTGTTCTTTATTACTTTTGCATTGATGGTAGGTACAGCTGGATTGCCTCACGTTATCGTTCGCTTCTTCACTGTACCGAAAGTACATGATGCGCGTAAGTCGGCAGGTTATGCATTAGCATTTATTGCTATTCTTTACACTACGGCACCGTCTCTTGCAGCTTTTGCTCGCGTAAATATGATTGAAACCATTAACGGGCCTGAACTAACTGGTACAAGTTACGAGCAAGCACCGTCGTGGATTAAAAACTGGGAGCAAACTGGGCTTATCGAGTTCAACGATAAGAACGGTGATGGGGTGATGTTTTACTCTGGTGATGAGCGCAACGAAATGAAAGTTGACCGTGACATCATGGTATTAGCTAACCCTGAGATAGCAAATTTACCAGCATGGGTCATTGCATTAGTGGCCGCTGGTGGCGTAGCTGCAGCACTGTCTACTTCCGCAGGCTTACTGCTTGTTATCTCTACATCGGTGTCTCATGATTTGTTGAAGCGTAACTTTGCGCCCAATATAACCGATAAGTCTGAGCTCTTTTATGCGCGACTGGCCGCAGGGGTAGCCATTGTTATTGCAGGTTACTTTGGGATTAATCCACCGGGCTTTGTGGCGCAGGTGGTCGCCTTCGCGTTCGGTCTGGCGGCATCCAGTTTCTTCCCTGCCATTATTATGGGTATCTTTAGCAAACGTATGAATGATAAAGGCGCTATTGCAGGCATGATTGCAGGTATTGCGTTCACTGCTGCCTATATCATTTACTTCAAGTTTGTTAATCCTGCGGCAAATGTACCTGAAAACTGGTGGTTTGGTATTTCGCCAGAGGGCATAGGTACGTTAGGTATGATAGTTAACTTCCTTGTTGCTTTTATCGTGTTTAAGTTTACCGATGAGGCGCCGGAAGAAATTCAAGAGTTAGTAGAAAGCATTCGCTATCCGAAAGGGGCGGGAGAGGCATCTGCACACTAACGGCTAGAAGTTAATTGTTAAAACCAAAAGCTGACGCTCAGTAATTAACTGAGCCTTTATTAAGCCAACCCGTTCAAAGAGGAAACTCTAAAAGCGGGTTGGTTTTTATCGTTTCAGGAGCATTGTGTATGACAGCTATTGCCCAGCAAGTCGCAGATTTTGTTGCTGCATCTGCGCCCTTTGATACGCTTGATGTGGATTCATTAACTGATTTACTTACCTCGGCAGAATTGCTTTACGTAACAAAAGAAAACCTAAAGACCTTAGTTGGACAATCTCGCCGAATTTATCTCATTCAAAGCGGCCAGTTTTCGGTAAGTACCGAGCAAGACGCCCCCCGTTATGTTAGTGAAGGGGACTACTTTGGCTTCCAGCGTGTTTTGGATGGTAGAGACTATCCAATGTCGGTGACGGTAGAGAGCCCAGGTCTAGTGTACAGCTTTGATGAAGCACCATTTAAAGCGCTTCTTCGTTTCGATAGCATTAATACTTTTTTTAATGGATTGCGACATGATGCACTACAAAATCAGGCTATAACAGAGTCAAAATCTATGTGGTTGTACAAACCACTTTGTGATTTAACAGAAAAAGCACCCATTGGCACCGATGTAAATACGCCCATTCAACAAGCGGCTCAACTGATGACCGATAACCGTGTGTCGTCTCTTCTCATTACTGAAGCAGGGCAGCTAGTGGGTATCGTTACCGATAGAGATTTACGTTCCCGAGTGGTTGCCGCCGGTGTTGCGCTGACGAACCCTGTTAGCAGTGTTATGACCTCGTCGCCAGCGAATGTTGCCAGTAACCTAACGTTATTTGACGCCATGGCGTTAATGACCGAAAAAAACATTCATCATCTGCCTATTTTAGATAAAGACAGTCATGAACCCGTGGGTATGGTGACGGCCAGTGATATTGTTCGCCATCAACGAGGCAGCGTTCTATTTATTATTGGCGAACTGTCGAAAGCGAGCAATTTGTACGAATTAACGCGTTTAGCGTGGCAGCTTCCACACTACTTTTCTGCACATGCTAAACACGCAGGCGATTATGATATTGCAGGTAAAGTGCTATCTCAGGCCACTGATATTATGACGCGAAAACTCATTGGCTTCTTTCAGCAAGAACATGGTAAAGCCGGCATGATGTTTTCGTGGCTAGTCTATGGCTCACAAGCGAGAGAAGATCAGACAATGGGATCGGATCAAGACAACGCGTTGCTATTAGCTAAATTGCCCACGCAAGCACAAGCCGATTACTTTGCCGCCATGGCTGACTATGTCTGCAAGGGATTAGCAAAATGTGGTATTAAGCTATGCAGTGGCAATATTATGGCGAGTAATCCCGAGCTGAGGTTAACGTTAGAGCAAGCGGTTGAACAAGCGCGGAAATGGGTAAATGCGCCTACCAAAGATGCCATTATGCACTTTAATATCTTTCTTGATGCACGCTGCGCCGCGGGTGATGTGGGCTTGTTTAAAACGCTACAACGTCAAAGAATGCCCCTGCTTAAACAAAGTTTATTTCTTGCGGCATTGTCCCGTCATGCAAATGAAGTCTCTGTACCTCTTTCTATGTTTCAAAAATTTACTTATGAGAAGGGAGGGAAGCTGAAAGATACGATCGATTTAAAAGTACGTGCGGTGGCACTGATCAACAATATTGCGCGTATTTATGCCCTAGCAGGAGGGATATCAGTACCTGGCACTCTCGCAAGGCTATCTCTGTTGCCCGAAAATTCTGAGCTTTCTACCAAAGATGCAGCGAATTTGCGGGATATTTGGATATTTTTAAATCGATTACGCTGGCGGCACCAACTTCAGCATAACGTGGCAGATAATAGTGTGTCAGTGTCGTCTTTATCTTCTATAGAAAAGCATCAACTAAAGGCATCGTTTCAAGCTATCGAAAGAGCCCAAAAAGCAATTATTATGAATTTTTCCGGTGGCATGGCATAGGTATGTTGCAATGGCTAAGTAACTGGTTATCTGGGCGCGGTCCATCATCATTCGATAGGTTCAAAAACGCGACCTTACAAGACACTACCCTTATGTCGATTGATTTAGAGCTGACCTCCTTAAACGCCAATGAGTCAGAAATTACCTCTTTTGGCTGGGTATGTGGGCGTAATAGTAGCATTGCTCTAGAAACTAGCGCTTATAGCGTTGTGAAAACCAAGGCGTCTTTAGGGCAAAGCCCCGTTATCCATGGACTTATTCAGGACAATATTGCAAAGGGCGAGAAAATAGAAGATGTGCTGACTAAATTTACCGCACAGTTACCCTCGAAGGTTTTAGTTATCCATAATGCGAATTTAGATTTGGCGGTGCTAGATGACGTGCTCCAATAGATTCACACACCCAGTTAAGAGATAATTATCTCAACTGGA
>OJCK01000195.1_pt1 | contig 28522 bp, 23 predicted proteins | sample 1592141 | NCBI WGS metagenome assembly OJCK01 (sample SAMN05416893, study PRJEB24817) | seawater metagenome | isolation source: Sea water | place: Canada:Atlantic | collected 2013-11 | reverse complement strand
AGATGCTCAGGAGTCTCGTGGGCTCGGAGATGTGTATAAGAGACAGGTACAAAGTGGTGCCTTCCCGTCCCCTGAGCACAGCTTTGAGTAACGAGGTTTAAATATGAAGGTTGTTGACGACATTGCGTCATTACGAAAACTAACTACTGAATGGAAATTCAGTGGTAGCACTGTTGGGTTTGTTCCCACCATGGGAAACCTGCACAACGGGCACTTAAAACTCGTTAAACGCGCCAAGGCACATAATTCCCGAGTGGTAGTGAGTATTTTTGTTAACCCTATGCAATTTGGTGCTAATGAAGATTTAGATGCATACCCACGTACCATTGAAGAAGACAAAGCCAAGCTTATTGAAGCGGGTGTTGATGCCGTATTTTTACCCAGCGTTAGCGATATGTATCCAGGCGGGGTTGAACACCAAACGGTAGTAGAAGTACCCGACATTTCGGATATTCTATGTGGTGCAAGTCGTCCCGGGCATTTTCGCGGTGTAGCCACGGTAGTGAGCAAATTATTTAATATGGTTCACCCCCATGATGCTTTTTTCGGGGAAAAAGACTTTCAGCAATTGCAGGTTATTCGCACCATGGTGCGCGACCTTTCTATGGGCGTAACCATTCATGGCATTCCCACCGAACGTGATGTATCTGGCTTAGCCTTAAGCTCGCGCAACGGTTATTTAACTGATGAGCAACGTCATACTGCGGCTACTATTTACAGTGAAATGACATCACTGAAAGCCCGTATAGAAGCGGGTGAAAGAAATTACGTCGCATTGGCGGCAGACCTTGCAGACATCCTAACCGACTCAGGCTTTAAAAATGACTATGTGCATATTGTTAATGCTCAAAGTCTAAAGCCTGCGAAAGAAACCGATGCACACTTAGTTATTTTAGTGGCGGCGTTTCTGGGTAACACCCGTCTTATCGATAACCTCCAAATCCAGTTGTAGGGTCAGTTGTAGGCTTAGATAAAGGCGCGGGTATTGATAACACGCTTTAAACCATACATTATCAATTACCACCACAAAAAAGCCCCCGTATTCACATGCGGGGGCTTTTTTTGTATCTTTTTTTATCTGCTAGTAATGCGTCTTTCGAATAACCTAAATAGTCAGCCCGATTTATCAGGCAACAGGTATCGTCACTATTATCTTCACCAACTCTTTATACAGTTTAGTGCCGGTAGCAATGACGTGCTGCTCGTTAAGTATATTACGTAAATCCTGTGTGCTGGTAAGTGGGTTCGCTAGTACAACTCTGAACACAGTAATACAGTTAGTGGGGTATTCTGGCGCTTCTAAGCGTGTACGAGAGACAAAAGACTTCCCTGCCTCCCGTTGCTGCTTCTGTACAATTACAGTTAGCCTATCAAGCTTCTCGTTAATCTTATCTTTAGTGGCCTCATCCGCATGTTTAAGCTTTTCTTGCAGGCCAGCGGGACAAACGCGATACGTTAGCAATGAGAGTGTAGGTGACGTAGTCAGTTCAAAGTCAGGGTGCTTTGCAATCATATCCGCAAAGGTGCCTGCTTTTTCGATGCTTCTGTCGATTAACAGCTCATAGCCCCTGCGCCCAAAGATATGCATGGCAGAATATACCATCATGGCCATGCCGTTACGCGAACCTTCAAGCGTAGTCGCACCTAAATCTTTAGAGCCTGCACGCAGAATGTATTGTGCATGATGGCGCACTGCATTGGCATCTTCAGGATTTTTGAACAACGCCATACCTGCCCCCATGGGCACATACATTTGTTTATGGGCATCAATTGTGACCGAGTCAGCTCGCTCAATGCCTTTCAGGCGGTGTTTATATTGCGATGAGAACAAGGTTGCCCCACCCCAGGCGGCATCCACATGGAACCAGCATCCTAATTCTTTGGCTACATCAGCCAATTCGTTAAGCGGGTCGACATGCCCTGTTTCAGTAGTACCACCAACGCCAACAATGGCCAGCAACTTGTTACCTTCTTCCTGATAACGTTTACCTGCGGCGAGTGCTTTTTCAGGGTCGAGAGTTTGATTCGGCGCAGGTAATGATAATAATTGATCGCGACCTAACCCTAACGCATCCACCGCTTTTGATAAGGAGTAGTGCCCACGCTTACTGCACATAACGCCAAGATGATTAATATCGTGGAAGCGATAAGCCGCAGCAAGCCCAGCTTTTGCTACACCGGCAAACCCCTCTTGCGGGCCCAACATCTTATTTCTAGCTACCCACAAAGCGGTAATATTGGCAATAGTTCCACCAGAACAAAAGGCGCCTAAAGAGCGTTTAGCGCTGTGTAAGTGACTATCGTAGAAGTCTTTCGATTCGTCATAAACAAGGTTATGCATCATACCTAGCACTTGACGCTCAAGTGGCGTGAATGCCTTTGAGGTTTCTATTTTCACCAGGTTCTGATTAAGCCCCACCATCAACTTAGACAGGGGCAAATGAAAGTAGGGAAGCGCGGAGGTCATATGACCGATAAACGTAGGCGAATAGGTATTTACCGAATGGGCAACCAATTTATCGAGTAAGCTTTCAGCATGGGTTGAAACAAACTCTGGCGATTCAGGTACTTTTGAATCTGAAAAGTCTTTCTCAATTTCTTCTAGCGAGGTTTTTTTGGTAACAACGTGCTGCGACAAAAAATCTAAGATATTGTCAGATAAATGCTGTTCAATTTGAGCCATCTTTGAGTCTTTGTGTTCAGGCTTGGTAAAGACCCTAAACAAGTGCTCTAGACTAACTTGCGCTTCACCCACTCAACCGACCTCACTTTGAAATGACTCTTTTACAAGAAAATACAACCCAACTTCGTTGCCTACGCTGAAAGCAAATCATAATACTTTCAGGGTCAGGAACTTTACCTCAGATTGCCCACTACGCCAAGCGTATCCCGATGATTTGACCGTGTATCAGTACAAGATATTTTGTGGTGATAATTCACTATCAATACAGTGAAGTGACCTAAACTTCTCAAATGATGGCGGGTAGTGCTATATTTTGGCTATACATACGAATAAAAATAAAGGCTGCAATGTGCCAATAAGAGCCGTAAGTGATACCGTTTCTATCAATGATATCGTGCCCTACTTCCAACCTATCATGGACTTAAGGTCAAAGCGTGTGTGGCGTTACGAGTGCTTGGCTCGTTTAATTACCGCCGAAGACAAAACCTTTTTGCCTAGTGAATTTCTCTACCTAATTGAACGAGAGCAACACGTTAAAGCGCTTACGGAAGCCATGTTCTGCCAAAGTGCCCGCTATTTTCGTCATGTACAAGTGCCTTGGAGTATTAATATTAGTGCGCGAGATTTACTAAACGACAACCTGACCAACACGCTTCTATCCCATTTAATAGACTACCCCAACCCAGAAAGAGTCAGTATTGAGATAAGCGCCGCCAGTGCATTAACCCACCCAGCATTAATGCAAGCGTTTGTTGAGAAAAGCGCTGAGGCAGGACTCGGGGTTTTCTTAGATAACGTGGGTGAAAACCCAGGCAATATTAATGCAATATTAAATATGCCGATTAAAGGCATTAAGTTAGCTGGTGGATTGATTAGTCACTATGAAAAAGATGAGGCGGTGCAGGATTACGTCAATAATTTGCTCGAACTGTGCCAAGCGCGTGCTATTAGCGTGGTAGCAGAACATATTGAAACAGATTTACTTCTTGAAAGCGTACGCAAACTGCCCATTCAGTATGCACAGGGCTATGTCTTTAGCCCTCCGCAACCAAATACTCCCCATCACTAGGCGCCGTTAACGATTATCGCCTATTCTACGCACCGCCATCGGCCTCTTCTGAATAGCAATTGAGCGACCAACAGTGTTGGCCGCTAGCGCGATATTTGCGTTCAAATGGCGTCATGGCGTTATCAGACGTAATTTCAGCTAAATTCGACACCAAGCCATAATGCGTAGCAGCTTGAGCAAATTCCATTAGATAAACCAACCAATTACTACGCACCTCAATATTCGAGGTTATCGCCATTAAATCAGCCATGGCTGCACTACCGTGCCAGCGTTTTTGCACCTGGGTTTTCTTCGGATAAGGATTTGGATAGAACAAGCAATGCTGGCTTACCTTCCAATTTGCCCGGTGAACCAATCGCCAAAAATCATTCACATCGGCACGAATAACCCGATAATTATCTTGCCCAGCTGAATAATGCTGATGCTTGTCCACCCGCTGTGCCGATTTATCTAAGCCAATGACGCGGCAATCAGGGTTCGCTTTAGCAATATTTGCTGTGCTTTCACCCACGCCACAGCATGAGTCTAAGATAATATCGCCGGTAAACCCGTCAAGCCATTCGGTTGCTTTATTAAAGGCGAGCTGCGTATGCTCGCCAATGGGACGCTGGTTTTCAGATGACTTGTAACGCTTTACTAGTTCATCGAGCTTTTCGTGCACACCTTCTTGATTTGTTGTAATCCCTCTGGAGTTCCCGCTAGCCATTAGCTACGAATTCCTTTACCTGTTTTAAGCAGGTAATAAGCAACAGCGAACAGCACAATATTAAAGCCCACTAATAGTGCTAACGATAAGGTAACGTCAACATCTGACACCCCTAAGAACCCGTAGCGGAACCCATTCACCATATACACAACAGGGTTGGCTTTACTTACCCACTGCCAAAACTCAGGCAAAAGAGTAAGGGAATAAAATACGCCGCCAAGGTAGGTTAACGGGGTTAATACGAAGGTAGGTACAACACTAATATCATCGAAAGTTTTTGCAAAAATGGCGTTAATTAGCCCTGCCGTTGAAAACAATGATGAGGTCAGTAGTACGGTAAGAATAATGATACCGATATGGTGTATCTGTACATCAACAAAGAACAGCGATACCAAAGTAACAATAATGCCAATTAGCACTGCCCTTGCTACACCGCCCCCAACGAAGCCTAGAATAATCACCGACGTGGGCACCGGAGAAACCAATAACTCTTCAATGTTACGCTGAAATTTCGCACTGAAAAAAGACGACGAAACATTTGCGTATGAGTTGGTGATAACCGACATCATGATCAAACCTGGAACAATAAACTCCATGTAAGAAAAGCCGCCCATTTCGCCTATTCGGTTACCGATAAGGCTACCGAAAATCACGAAATACAAACTCATGGTAATAGCCGGTGGAACTAAGGTTTGGATCCAAATGCGTAAAAAGCGAGTGCACTCTTTTATCCAAATTGTAGTCAGCGCCACATAGTTTTGCTTGAACCAGCCAATCTTTTCGTCAGACTGTGTGTTTGCCTGTGAATTCATGTTTAACCCTCTGCCTTTGCCGTTTCAACCAAACGCACAAACAGCTCTTCTAATCGGTTTGATTTATTGCGCATACTCAATACTTGAATACCTTGTTCGGTCAACTGAGCAAAAACAGGGTTTAACCCTTCTGCCTTTTCCACATCGACTTCCAAAGTATGGTCGTCAAGTAGACGACTTTCGTAACCTGTCAAAAGCGGCTTTTGCTGACCAAGGTTAATGTCCAGCACGAAGGTTTCTGTGTTCAACTTCGACAATAAAGCCTTCATGCTGGTGTTTTCCACAATGGTGCCTTTGTTAATAATGGCAATATTGCGGCACAGCATTTCTGCTTCTTCTAGGTAGTGTGTCGTTAAGATAATGGTAATACCTTGGCGGTTAATCTCTTCTAAGAAGCCCCACATTGAACGACGGATTTCTATATCGACACCAGCGGTTGGCTCATCAAGTATTAATAAACGAGGCTCGTGCATAAGGGCGCGAGCAATCATTAGTCTACGTTTCATGCCACCTGATAATTCGCGAGCTCTGGCATCGCGTTTTTCCCATAAATCGAGCTGAGCCAAATACTTCTGAGCCCGCTCTTTCGCAATACTTCGGGGCACGCCATAATAACCCGCTTGGTTGAGCACAATTTGCATCACGGTTTCAAACTGATTGAAGTTGAATTCCTGTGGCACTAGGCCAATACATGCTTTGGCTTGCTCTTTTTGGGTATGAAGGTCGTAACCAAAAATCGATACCTTGCCATCGGTTTGATTAACCAAAGAACTGATAATACCGATAGTGGTAGATTTACCCGCGCCATTCGGCCCAAGTAAAGCGAAAAAGTCCCCTTTATCAACAGTGAGATCTACGCCTTTAAGTGCCTGTACGCCACCTTTATACGTTTTGGTTAAGCCTGATATATCCAACGCTTTCATGTGCTACCCGTAAGTTGCTCGTAATTTGATGCCTCCGTAAATGGAGTGCTTTGTAAATCGAGAGCCCTTTAATTCGAGGACCCTGTAAATCGAATAATTTATTAAATCAGTTTGCCGCAAGTTGAAGTAGCTACCATCTGCCATAATACACCGACAACAGTAATAATATGACGGTATACCTACCGTACGCGTGTTTTAAGCATAGTGCTGGCAAATGCTAGTAATTCAACCCTTCCTGCAATAAGGGTATTCAATGCCCATTCCACTCATGCTATCACTAATTCAAAGACGAAATATAAAAGGGGGTAATTATGTCACACTTATTATCCTGTCTGCCTGCCACTCTCCTTAGCTTGCCGATTATTTTACTGTTTTTGTCGATTTGTTCATTGAAGCCCAATACATTCTTTTATCGATATTGAATATTTCTGCTCTGTCTTTTACTGACTGTTTTACAGACTATTCGGAAAGCTAAGGACTTTCGCGGCCAAGCAAAAATAAGAAGTGAAATAGATAAAGAAGATGTAATCGACAGTGGAAGGTATAAAAAAGCACTGCACCTAGTTGGGGGTTAGGCACAGTGCAAGGGGTTGGCGTACCAAAGTGAGTCATACTTGAGTCAATCTGTCTTCCCAAGCACAGGTATAGTTAACCAAGCAGACAAGGCAATATCAGGGCACAATAATGGAAAAGCTATTTTGTTTAATGGCAAATATGGCGAAAAGCGGGCGACTTTATGGAATTTGCGTCGAACTCAGGCACGCGCGCTTTTGCCAAGGTATAGTAGTGCCAAGAATGACTGAGAGTAGATCCCATGCCTAAAACAATTGCGCTAGTAGAAGATGATGCCGCTATAAGAGAAAACTACCTTGTTGCCCTAAGGGCACAAGGCTACAAAGTTAATGCATTTGAAGATCGCCCCTCGGCTACTCAGGCGTTTAACGAAGCATTGCCAGATTTAGCCATCATTGATATTGGTCTAAAAGAAGAAATGGAGGGCGGTTTTTTGCTATGTCAGCAACTGCGAGGTTTGTCGCCCACCTTGCCTATAATCTTTTTTACCGCCAGAGACAACGACGTAGATACCATTAGCGGGCTTCGCATGGGTGCTGACGACTACTTAACTAAAGATATCAGCATGGCTCACCTACTTGCCCGTATCGCCGCGCTTTTCAGACGAAGCGATTTAATGTCGGCCCCTGTCGAGCAGAAAGACGAGCTTCGTATAGGCGAATTAAAAGTGGATGCTTCTCGAATGACAGTAAGTTGGAGCGGCGAACCTGTCGCACTGACAGTGACAGAGTTTTGGATGCTACACGCGCTGATTAAACATCCAGGCCACGTTAAAAGCAGACAACAACTAATGGATGAGTCGCGCATGGTGGTAGACGACACCACCATTACTTCACATATAAAACGTATGCGCAAAAAATTCATTCAATTAGACCCGCAATTCGACCACATAGATACCGTTTACGGTATGGGATATCGATGGCAATTGTAGGGTATTGCTAGCATGCGATTAAGGTTCTCCATACGCTTACAGCTGCTTGTGTTGTCGCTGTTCTTCTTTGCCATTCCCTACCTTGGCTATAATTACGTATGGGAGCTAGAGCAATACCTTCGCACAGGTCAAGAACAAACCATGATAGGTACGGCCAGGGCGGTAGCAACAGCGCTACATGAGCGCCCTGCCTTATTCGACAGTGAGTCGGCTTATTTAAAAGACGTGCGCCCCGGCACTGATTTATACGCACCGCCCATTCCTTATCCTATCCAACTTGATGGTGAACTAAACGATTGGCAACAAGTTGACGACTTGCTTACCCACTATGGCGCTAATGAAATTGTTGAGCGCTTTACTAACCTTCATACTAACGACGAAAACCAGGGCGCAGCTAGCGTGAACAAAGGCACAGATAAAGCGATTAGCCTCTCATTCGAGCATATGGTAGGCCGATACGATCAGTTCCTCTATGCCATGTTCAACGTTAGTGACGACGCCTTGTTATGGCGACAGGCAAATAGTTTAAGTGTGGAGCGGGGTGACCATTTACTTATTGGTATGCAAACCCCAGCAGGTCAATTAGCACGATACGTAGTAGCCCCTTACGAAAGTGGCTGGGTAAATGCGTTTAAATTAGCAGAATCGGGCACAACAAATCGCGCGGTGGAAAATGCGTTAAGTATTCAAGGTCGCTGGCAAGAAACCGCTACTGGCTACAATATTGAACTTCGCTTTCCCCTTTCCATGACCTCTGGCGCACTCGCCTTTGCCATTGTCGATGTGGACGACCCTGTAACTAGGCAAAAACGCTACGCCATTGGCACCGCTAACACGAATAACATTGATGAACTAGGTACGGTGGTAACCCCGTCACCTGAAATTGAGCGCATATTAGCAGGGCTAAAATATGCCGACTCACGCGTATGGGTGATAGATAATCACAAGCGGGTATTGGCGCGAGCAGGCGATATACAAACGGCCTCAGGGCCAAATACGGCCAAAAGAGAAGCAAGCGAAAACCCGGTATGGCGCTGGGTAGAAACCCATTGGCTACTGCCCTTGTATTACCATATTCTCACTAAGCCACCGGCCGATTTTGTGGATGAACTAGAGGATGCTTATGCGTTGGCGGGCCGAGACATTGGCTTAGCCCTTAATGGTCAACCGGATTCATTATGGCGCTTAACGCCAGATAACAAAGCCGTGGTAGTGTCTGCTGCTTACCCTATCTTTATTGAGGGCGCGGTAATGGGCGCAGTGGTGGTGGAGCAAACCACTAACGGTATACGCACATTAAGAAACCGGGCGTTAGAGCAGCTATTCCACGTTATTTTGGCAGTAATGTTACTGGGCACGCTAGGTTTATTGCTTTTCGCGAGCAGAATATCCAATCGTATTAGGCGGCTTCGAGACAACACCGAGGCAATTATTGATGCTAACGGTAAAATTGTAGGCAAACTGCCTATTGCCAAAGAGGGTGATGAAATTGGCGATCTGTCGCGAGCGTTTTCTGATGTTTTATTGCGACTACAGCAATATAACTCCTATTTAGAGAACATGGCTTCTCGGCTTTCCCATGAACTTAGAACCCCAATAGCCGTAGTGAAGTCATCTCTTGATGCGTTATCTCAAGTTAGCGCTCAGGCGAATACGCAACAAGATGTTTTCGTTCAACGTGCCCAATCCGGTATAAGCCGGTTAAGTTCTATTTTAAATGCCATGAGTGAAGCCACACGATTAGAACAAGCCATTGCGCAGGAAGATGTGACCACGTTCAATATGATTGACGTAATTAAAGGCTGCGTGGGTGGGTATCAACATGCTTATACAGACAGGCAGTTTTCACTATCTTGTTCACAAGACACAGCGATGCTAAAGGGCGCCCCCGACCTTATCGCGCAAATGTTTGATAAAATTATTTCTAACGCGGTCGATTTTAGTCAACCCGACGACATCATAGATGTAGCCGTTTATACCAAAGACAAAAGAATTATCCTCACTGTGAGCAATCCTGGCCCCCTATTGCCCGAAGGCATGAAAAAACAACTCGTACAATCGATGGTATCGGTGCGCCCTGAGTCTGAGGCGCAATCAGCAGGTTCACCGCATCTAGGTTTGGGGCTCTACATCGCTGACATTATTGTCGCTTTTCATCAAGGTACGCTCACCCTGGCCAATCGAGATGACAAACGCGGAGTGATTGTTTCCGTTAACTTCCCAAAGATCTGATGCGCTACGCTATTTGAGGTGGTTTAAAAACCACCTTCCCTTTGTTGTGATATCCCCCTTTACGCAGCCCTTTAAGTTTTTCTAAAAACCCTCTAAATAAATAACGCATGAGAATTATTCTCATTAGTATTTACATTCATTTACTACTTGAATACACTTCGATGCCTAAACACACACAGGGAAAACACACACAATGAAAAATAAAACGTTAACGATGGGCGCACAAACCATTGCTGCGGCCTTAGCTTTCGGACACGGTGCTGCTTTTGCACAAACACAAGAAACTGAAATCTGTAAAGATAAAACAGAAGCGGAATGTAAAGCGCAACAAGACGAAATTGAGCTAATTCGCATCCATGGTGTTCAGCAATCTATCTATCGCTATGACAAGTCTGGCGACCCGCGTCGTTTAGCCGACCTTGTTGATACACCGCAAACCATTAGTGTTCTTACACAAGACCAAATTCAAGAAAGTGGTAAAACTGACCTTAAAGATATTCTTGCTGCGCAAGCCGGTGTAACTCTTGGTACAGGTGAGAATGGTAATGCTTTTGGTGATCGCTATGTAATACGTGGCCACGAAGCACGCAGCGATGTTTTTGTTGATGGTTTGCGTGACCCAGGTATGACTACTCGTGAAAGTTTCGCCACCGAGCGTGTTGAAATTACTAAAGGCCCAAGTTCAACATTTGCGGGCCGCGGTTCATCAGGCGGTGCGGTAAACAGCATTACGAAAAAAGCCTCTACTAGCTATAACTTTGGTCGTGTTGATGCCGCCATTGGTACCGATGAGCACACGCGCTTAACGGTAGATTTGAATAAGACCTTAACGGAAAACAGTGCAATTCGTGTTAATGCACTCACGTCTCAAGAAGACAAGCCAGGTCGCGAAGGCATTGAACGTGGACGTGATGGTGTTCAGCTTTCTTACGTACTAAACCCTAACGACAGATTGTCTTTCATTGGTGATGTTTATTACCTTAATGCAGAAGATAAACCTGACTTAGGGAGCTACTACGACCGTGATGCGGGTTATCCGTTAGAAGATATTCCTGTTTATGCACAAGATGACGACTTCCAAAACTCAGAAGTCACCACTTTTACCTTCCGTACCGAATACGAAATTAGCGACAATGTTCGTTTTTATAATGCGACTCGTGCAGGTAACACTGAAAACGAATACGTCACGACCGGTATGAGTGCAACAACCCGTGATGATTCTGATGAAACAGCACCAGGTGTAGATACACTTCGACTTAGCACGCACCAAGGCTGGCAAGAAGTAGATTACTTCACGACTCAATTTAACCTTTTCTGGGACACGTCATTTGCAGGCTTAGATCACCGTTTAGTATTTGGTTTTGAGTACAGCGATGAATCGGTTGATAACGGTGTTTTTGATATTGAAAACTTAAATACTAACTGTGCAATTGGTGGGCGTCGTGGCGTATCACAAAGCTATTGTATCCTTGATGGTGATGGAAACCTTATCGATAACATCGGCTCATTAATGGACAGAACCATCGAACGTGGTGATGAAGATGCCCTTTTCGATATTGAAACCTATGCCATTTACGCCATGGATACCTTTGCGTTAACCGATAAGTTAGACGTGTTCTTTGGCCTACGTATGGATAGCTACGACTATAGCAACCAAACAAGTAGCGACCTTTATGAGTTTTCTGATGAGTTGTTTAACGGGCACTTAGGTTTAGTATATGACATTACTGAACACGGTAATGTTTACGCCTCTTACAGCACAGCAACAAACATTAATGGCGGCGAGTCTGACCTTGGCGCAAACTGTGGTTACGGTGGACTATGTGGTACGCCTGAACAAGCTGCGCAAGCTGATCCAGAGCATGTTGAAAACATCGAAATTGGCACAAAATGGATGCTATTTGATGAAAAATTGATGGCAAATGCATCAATCTTCCGTATTACAAAAAGCGATGTACATGAAAGTATCGGTGAAGATGACTACTCAACCATTGGTACATTAAACACGGGTGAAAACCGCGTTGAAGGTGTTGAGTTTGGTGTTAGCGGTGATATTACTGAGAAGTTTAGTGTTCAAGCCTCAGCCGCCTTCATGGACTCAGAAGTACTAGATTCATTCACAGAATCTAACATTGGTCTTACATTAAGTAACTTTGCTGACGAAAGCTTCTACTTACAACTGCGTTATCAACCCAATGAAAAGTTCGCTTTTGGTGGTGACTATACGTACAAGTCTGAAATGTTTGGTGGCCAACCTGACACTGCGGCAGGTTACGATGCTGATACGGGTGAATACTCAATTGTCGTTCCTGACTATCAAGTATTTAACTTGTTTGCGAACTACTACGCGTCTGAAAAACTAACGTTCCGTGTTAATATCGGTAACTTGTTCGATGAAGAATACTGGACTGCCGCTTATCGCTCTGGTGCCTTCATGTACATTGGTGACGGCCGTAACGTAACCGGTACGGTAAACTACGAGTTCTAAGTTAGTTTAAAGAGAAACGCAAAAAATGATCATTATTGATAACCTACTAGACGCTGACCAAGTAGAGCAATATCGGGCTGCTTTAGCCGATGTACCATTTAACGATGGAAAAGCGACCGCAATGGGCATGGCAGCAGGGGTTAAAAATAATGGTCAAGCTGATGCGCAGCACGCTACGGTTCAAGCCCTTGCCAACAACTTGTTGGCAAGCCTCGGCAACCACCCGCAAGTAGTCTCTGCTGCGCTACCTCAGCGCATTTTCCCTCCTTGTTTCAACCGTTACAGTGAATCACAAACCTACGGCTATCATGTAGATGCCGCAATCATGCGCATTCCCAATACCCCCGATGTTTTGCGTAGCGATATGTCGATGACGGTGTTTTTATCTAGCCCAAGCGATTACGAAGGCGGAGAGTTAGTTATTCAGACTGGGTTCGGCGAGCAGAAAGTCAAAGGTAACCTAGGTAGCGCTGTACTCTACCCTTCCTCAAGTTTACATAAGGTTACTCCGGTAACTCGCGGCGAGAGAATTGCCGCTATTACGTGGATGCAAAGCATGATTAGCGACCAAACTATTCGTGAAAGCTTGTATGAGCTAGACCAAAGCATTCAGTCTTTGGTGCAAGGCGGTAAAGCCAACAGAGAAGAACTCGATAAACTTCATCACGTATACCACAACCTCATTAGAAAATTCTCCATCGTGTAAACTGGACAAAACCTTACCCGTTGCGCAAGGTTATTCTTGTAGGTATGTTTTGACTGTGTCGATCTTGCCAATAGTATTTTATTGAGCGTTTTCCTAACTCATTAACATGTGACGCTTAGAATACTGTGAAATAAACCAGCTTTACCTCCGGTCTCTATATGACTGAAAAAAAAGCTTTTAGCAAAAGATAGGGTTACTCTTAGATGAATGAAATAATGTGTGGAACGTGCTTTTTTACACCTAACACTTGCTGGATTAAGCGCGTGGCGAAAAACGTGAATAAGCTTGCTGTGCTAGCCGCTCTTGCCTCTGTAGCTTTTATTGCAATGCTGGCGCCATTTAATGCGCTAGCAAATAATGTAACCGCATCAATAACGCTATTAGACGCCGAGCAGTCCCCGGTTAAAGACGGCGTTGTTATCTTCACCCCCTTATTTGATTTACCCAGCACAGAAACTAACCACTCAGAAGCAGAATCAACACCTAAAACTGCGATTATGAATCAAATCAATAAGCAGTTTGCCCCTCATGTACTTGTAGTACAAAAGAACACAGAAGTTACCTTCCCTAACGCCGATAACGTGTTCCATCATGTTTATTCTTTTTCACCCACCAAGCAGTTTGAGCTAAAGCTCTACAAAGAATTTACTGCCGAACCATTGTTCTTTGAGCAAGCTGGAATTGTGGATATTGGCTGCAACATTCACGATTGGATGCTAGGTTACATCGTTATTGCTGATAGCCCTTATTTTTTAAAAACCGCAGATGACGGAAATGCTGACATCTCACTTCCCACTGGCAAATACAGTGTTGAGTTTTGGCACCCTAACGCGCCAAACGAAACGCCCTTTATTGAAACTGAAATTGAGTTGAACAGCGATAAAAACTTCACGCTAACGTTATCGAAAGTGATAGCAAGCGATGATGATTTTGATGATGGTTTCGGTGATTATTAATGCTGAGCCGTTGTATTTTCGTTGTTTTTTGCTTCATCAATTTTCACGCTTTTTCAGATACAAGGTTGTTGCTTAGAGGTAGTATTCTTTCAGCAGATAATGCTGACACATTTCAAACAAATGGCGCCTCCCACCAGCGCTTTGAAAATAACGCAGTTGCGTTATCTCAAGCGGTGCTAGCGTATAATAAAGTGTTAAGCGATAATTGGCAGTTTCATGCTGTGGCCAATGGATATAGCGATGGAGAACAAAAACTCGGGGTTAGCCAACTCTATACTCAATACCGACCACTCACTGCATCCACCATTAAACCAGAAGTTAAGCTCGGCTTTTTCTACCCTGCAATTTCTGCTGAAAACACCGACATGGGGTGGCTGTCACCACACTTTTTATCTAATTCAGCCATTAACAGCTGGATAGGCGAAGAGCTTAGAACGTTTGGTGTAGAGGCAAGCTTAAGACAAAACGGAAGGCAAGTTAGACGTGACTGGTCATGGAAAGTAATAGGGAGCCTATTTAAGGGTAACGACACCACAGGCACCTTGTTATCATGGCGCGGCTTTGCGCTGCACGACAGGCAATCGCTGAACAATGATAGAGTAAAATTCACTCCTATTCCTGGCGTGGTATCGGAAGCGGGGATCGGTGCTCCAGCATGGACAGACCCCTTTCGTGAAATTGATACGAAAACAGGTTATTACGTGGGGGCGCATTTAGCCCATAAGCGCCGTTCAGAGTTACGTTATTATTATTACGACAACCGCGCCAATCCACTCATTTTCGACCCTGACAAAATATACGCATGGCGCACGCGATTTCACGCATTAACCCTTCGTCATATGCGTAACCGCAATGTCACCTTTTTCGGGCAAGGGCTGATAGGTGACACTTTGATGGGGGAAAATATTGTCAATAACGACTTCTACGCGGCCTACATTGCTGCAACGTATACCCATGAAGCACATCAACTTTCTACACGTTTAGATTGGTATCAAGTGATAGATAACGACAGCACCATAGATGACCCCAACAACAGTAGAGGGGAAGCCATTACCGTTAATTACACTTATGCTATGAGCTCGAAAATAGCAATATCAGCCGAGTGGCAAGTGAATCGAGGCCGCCAAGAAAATCTACGATTTTTAAACGCTACATCGGTATCTAGTGAAACCTTCCACGAAAACCTGCTTCAGCTCGCAGTTACCTACCGCATCGACTGAACAGAACTAATCATCGTTACCATTAGATTTAGACTTATCGAGCGACTTATCGAGCGACTCATCGGGTACGTTTTTGACCATCATTCGTTCTTTGCGGCGCGTCATCATTTTCGCCAATCTGCGCATACTTACCGTTGTGTCTTTTTCATCAATAATATCTACGCCCAGCAAGCGCTCTAGCAAATCTTCAAGAGTAATCACCCCTTCCAACCCGCCATACTCATCTACCACTAAAAGCATATGAACATGTTTATCGATAAAATGGTCGAAGGTTATCGACAAAGGCATAGAGCCTAATATGGTCACCATGTCTTTAGCATATTCTGACAATGGTTTATCGGTATTCCCGCGCGCTTGCGCCACAAGCAAATCTGAACGCATGACATAACCGGTGATGTTTTCCGAATCTTTGTCTTCATAAACAGGAATTCGTGAATACTCAATATGCGCGTGTTTATGGAAAAACACTTCTACCGTCATCGACTCTGCCACTGAAAACAACACTGTACGATGTGTTATGGCATCTTTTACTTTTAATTCGTGCAAGCTTAACAAGCTTTGTAAAAATACCGCCTCGTGGTTGGCCAACTGCCCTTCTTGACCTGATAGCTCGGCCATGGCGTGAAGTTCTCCGCGACTTAACCCTCGAAGTGGGCTGTCATCTTTAAAACCACGGGTAAGCAATTCAGACATCACCACAAAAGGTTTAAGAATTATAATTAGATACTTGAGGAAATAGGCTGTCACTGGCGCTAATCCACGCCAATAGGTTGCACCGACGGTTTTAGGAATTATTTCAGAAAAAACCAAGATAAGCAGCGTTAATACCGCTGAAATCACACCTAAATATGCTTCGCCAAACACACTAGCAGCCTGTGCACCCGCACCAGCAGCACCCATGGTATGCGCAATGGTATTCAACGTTAGAATTGCCGATAGCGGCGTATTGATATTATCGGTTTGCTTTCGTAGCAATATGCCGCTAGGCCGATTCTCTTTTTCTAAAACAGAGATATAGGCTGAGGACACACTTAATATGACTGCCTCAGCAATTGAGCATAAAAAAGAGAAGCCCAAGGCAATCAATACATAAACGATGAGTAAAAACATGAGTCCTTTCCGATAATCGGAGTATGAAGCAAACGACCATTATGCAAGCCTTAACCGGACTTACAAGAGCGCAGGTGAATTAAATACGAATACCGAGTAATTTACTCATAAATACAGGTATCCATATACTAAATTACCTAACCATTATTACCTTTGTGTTAACCACAACAGTCTTGATGGTTTTCTTCACGCTGTGCCAACCTAGCATTGACTTTTTTAACGCCCAATCGAGCCATTAGTGCAGCAAGAAGAATAGCGCACGCTGCATAGAGCGCTTGAATGTTAGCACCATGACTGTGTAGTTGGCTTTCCATATGAATTAAGCCTTCTAATGACAATGCTGACACCGCGTAATTAAGCAAATAGCCAAACCCAATACTGGCTGTGATTACACTAAACAAATACAAACACAGGGTTCTAAAACCCATTTCTTGTTTGATCATGCCCATGGTAGAAACATTAGTAGCCGGCCCTGCCATGAGAAATACCAGCACCGCGCCAGGAGATAACCCAGCAGCTAAAAAACCCACTGCAAGCGGCGTAGATGCCGTGGCGCAAATATACATAGGAATGCCAATGATGGCCATGACCAACATAGCGATAACCCCATCACCCCATTGAGTGAGAAAGTCTGTTGGTACCCAAGTTTTGATGGCTGCGGCTAAGGCTAGGCCAATAAGTAGCCATACCACAATATCTTCCAGCAATTTACCCGAGGCATAACGAAGCACTTGGGTAAGTTTGTTTGCTTGTTTTACTGATTCACCCTGAGTAGTGGCCGTGCCATCGCAACAACGTGTGGTTGGCTTTTCACTAGCACAACAACTCGTTTGCGCTTTATCCAACGATGCGGCTTCTTCTTGCTCTGGAGCTACAGAGGATTCACTTGAACAGCAAGATACACTGCCCGCGTGTTTATGTGGGTGCTGATGAGAGCCTTTATGAGAGTGAGTATGTGAATGTGCCGGTTTCTGAGACTTAGCGCCATCAAACCATCTCACCATAAGACCAGCATAGATTGCGCTAGCAATAGCGGCTATTGGCCTAACGATGGCGTACAGGGGGCCTAGTAATGCGTAAGAAACAGAAACACTGTCAACCCCTGTTTCAGGCGTAGAAACTAGAAATGAAATTGTCGATGGTTTAGAGGCGCCACTTCTACGCAGCCCTATCGCAGCGGGAATAACGCCACAAGAACATAAAGGTAATGGAGCACCTATTACCGCGGCTTTCGTGATAGAGGCGGTTGAGCTGCTTCCCATGTGGCGCTCTAAAAAGCTGACCGGCACTAATTCGTGCATAATACCCGCCACCAGCAGGCCAAGTAACAGCCACGGAGCAGACTCCATAAATAGGCTGATGAAATTTTGCACTAATAGCATTAGGTCAGTCATACCACTCCAAACGAACCGCGTTGAACATTTATATTTTTCACATGCTGATTTGCTTTGCCGACTTGCTATCCGACTTCCGACTTCCAGCTTAATGTGCCAATTTACTTGGCGGTAAATCTACCAAATCAGGCGAATGCGTATGATAGCAAATTTACGCGCCTACCGTGAATGAACGAGAAGTAATCCACCTCATCGAATAACCCGATTGCCTACAAAAAAGCCGACGCAGAGAATAACGCTCTACGTCGGCTTTGTATAAAGCTAGCGCTCAACAATGTTGTGATAGCGGCTAGCTACTATTTTTACCGCTGTTGCTATTCCTTCTCGCCCACTTCGTCTTGATGTCCGCTACGAAGTTTAGCCACAACAGACCATGCTTCGAGCATCACCAACACAGACACCACTAGCACCACAGCATCTAGGAAAACTAATAGGTAATTTTCAGCAAGATAATATTCTTTAAGTTTAATTAGCCCAGCAAAGAAAGCCATGACCAAAACGAATACCATGGGTATTAATGTGTAACGGGCTGGTCTTCCCATCTTAATCAGCATGACTGAAATAACCAACAAGGTAAGACTAGCCAGTATTTGGTTTGTAGAGCCAAACAGCGGCCAAATGATCATACCGCCACCGCCTGAAGAACCACCTGCGCCGAACGCTAGCAGTAAGCAACAAGCAACCGCTAAGAAAGTGGCGACCACACCATTTTTAAGTGCTGACAATTTATAAATATCGCCCCACTCTTGAATAATGTAGCGCTGAAGACGAACACCAGAATCCATAGTTGTGCCCGCGAACAACACGACCATTACCGCCAGTATGGTTGATGAGAAAGCTTCCGGCAGCCCCCACCCTTGATGAATAAGCGCCGCGCCGCCGCTAATAAACGCACCTACGCTACCTGCACCTAAGTGACTGTAGACTTCATGCCACTCTTCTGGAGAGGCCGCAAACGCCACACCACTAACCGCAACAATGGTAATTAACGCCAAAGAACCTTCACCGATCGCCCCTAAATAACCCACGAAGCGTACATCAGTTTCCTTGTCTAACTGCTTTGAGCTGGTGCCTGAAGCCACAATACCATGAAAGCCTGACACTGCACCGCAGGCTATAGTGACGAACAATAAGGGAATTAAGCTAGGAGAGTCCATGGCCGTCTGTGTATTGAAAGCTGGCGCTGTAATGTCTGGCATAGCAAAGAAGACCGCGCCATAAAGTAAAAATAGGCCAACCAACAGCTGCATACCGTTAATAAAGTCACGGGGTTGAAGCAACATCCACACGGGTAATAAAGACGCAATGGCAGCGTAAATAAACAGGATAACGATCCAGTTCGCTTTGTCAGCTAAACCGAACATGGTTTCAGGCAAGCTAATCGGGATATAGCTACCAGCATAAACCGAGGCGTAAAGCACCACGATACCCACAAGGCAAAGAGGAATTAAACCAAAGTTACGTTTTAATAGCTGGCCAATAACAAGCGCTACGGCAATGGCTGTCCAGGCTGGGAAAACCGCATTAGGCTGAGAGACAAACGAGTTTGCTATCACCACGCCAAACACGGCATTAACCATTAACAGTACTAAAAAGATAACAATCATAAACAATGAACGAGAACGCTTGCCGATAACACTTTCAGACAAAGCTCCCATCGATTTACCCTTGTGACGCGCACTCGCCCACAAGGCCCCCATATCATGCACACCTGCAAACAATATGGTACCGAAAATAACCCAAAGTACGGCAGGCACCCAGCCCCAGTACACAGCGATAGCTGGCCCTACAATTGGCGCAGCCCCAGCAACTGACGTAAAGTGATGCCCCCAGAGCACCACTTTATTAGTAGGTACAAAATCTTTACCATCCTGCAGCTCGTGAGCAGGCGTAGTGAAGTTATCGTCTAGTTTAAATATTTTCGTGGCAATAAATTTCGAATAAACGAACCACCCGAGGAGCATGCCCACGATCCCGAGTAATACTATGGCTATTGACTGCATATTATTGTCCTGTGTCGATGTTGCACCGCATTATTCAATTTCTTTTTTGAACGCATATACAACGCTTTTCTGTCGTTAAAAAACGCTTATTTAAACATTAAAACATTATTTACTTTTTCACGTCGCCATATTAGACCAAAGTCTATTGTGGTAGCAGCTTTTTTACACTGCTCGTACCATGCTAGTTTTGTGGCTTTTACCAATCATTTACAACAAAAATAGCAGGCTTAAAGAAAATAGCTGCTAAATATAGCGTTAATCTTACCTACACCCTTCAAATACCGCTCAGTCTCGTTTATAAAGGCTCATCAATAAATAATTCTATTAATAAGCAGTTATGGCATCACCAAAATTTCATATGGCCGTCCGTAAATATCACCGATGGTTAGGCTTTTTCTTAGCAGGCATAATGGCAATCTATGCTATCAGTGGCGTGTTACTCATTTTTCGCCCCACCGATTTCCTGAAATTCGATAAAACTGAAGTTCGTCAGTTGTCTCTAGACTTGAACGGAAAACAGGTAGCTTCGAAGATTAAGGTAAAAGGTTTAAAGGTAGTTGAAGAGAATGACAGCCAAGTTGTGTTAAATATGGGCAGCTACAACAAAACAGACGGTGTCGCTACTATTACTCGTAAAGACTATCCTCTTGTTTTGGCAAAAATGGTTAAGCTTCACAAGGCGACGAATAACAGCCCATTATTCTGGTTGAACATTAGCTTTGGCGTTGCGCTTTTGTTTTTCGTCATCTCTGCATTTTTGATGTTTATGCCTAAGCTGCCTATGTATAAAAATGGGCTTAAAATAGCGGGATTAGGTGCAGTAGTGGCTGTACTTGTGGTGATGTTCGGCTCATAACTTCACGTGTTCGAACCGCTGTGGTGTGGTTCGAACACTTTTTAGCACATGCTTGAACCCTGTGGTAACGTATCTGAATAGTAACGATCTCGTACGCTCACTATCAGGGAAGATTTATGCCGCGCCACTATAACCATCTTTTCGCTGTAAGCACGCTTGTATTAGGTGCTCTCACTTCGGCTTTACTCGAGTTACAACGCACTTCAAAGGTAGCAGCGCATCTGCACGGTGAGCGTGTATGAACTTTGTCGATTTCACAGTAGTGGCTATCTACCTCGTGGGTTTGTTAATCATGGGGTTTGTGTTTCGAAAACAGGTGAGTAAAAAAGATTACTTTCTTGCTAATCGGCAGCTGGGCTGGAAGCCTCTCTCCCTTTCCATTATGGCCACGCAGCTATCTGCAGTTAGCTTTATTTCGGCCCCTGCTTTTGTGGGGCTAAGAGAAAATGGTGGCCTTATTTGGTTGTCATACGAGCTTGCCCTTCCCCTTGCCATGCTAGCCCTACTCTATTTTATCTTGCCTACCTTGTATCGCTCAGGCGTAGTCAGCGTCTATGACTTTTTAGAGCAACGCTTTGGCCGCTCTTCTCGGGTGCTCATTAGCGTGGTGTTTCAAATAAGCCGTTCTTTTGCCACCGCCGTCATGATTTATGCGATTTCTATCATACTGCAAAGCACCATGGGCTTAGCGTTCTGGCAAAGCGTGCTGTTAATTGGGGTTATAACCCTCATTTACTCCTTACAAGGTGGCATGAAAGCCGTTGTGTATGGTGACGCCGTGCAAATGGTATTGATAGTCGCAGGGGCGTTGGTGTGTTTGGGCTTTGGGCTATATCACATAGGCGGTTGGACAAGCTTTCTTGAGCAAGTTCAGCCAGAACGACTCTCTACATTAAACACCGCATCTTATGGGTTTGATGGTGAAGGTTTCGGCCTGCTGCCCATGATTTTTGGTGGCATCGTGTTATACGCTTCGTATTACGGCTGCGACCAATCAGAAGCCCAGCGTTCGCTGTCGGCCAAGAGCCTAGCTGATTTGAAGAAAATTATCATGGCTGCCAGCTTCTTACGTTTCCCTATCACGTTAATTTACTGCTTTGCAGGGTTAATCATTGGCACATTAGCGCTGACCACCCCAGAATTTCTTGCTCAAATTCCTGACGACCAACCCGATTGGCTGATGCCTATCTTTATAGTTAACTACCTTCCAAACGGAATTTTAGGTTTGTTGTTAGTAGCCATTTTAGCCGCGGCCATGTCCTCTTTAAGTTCAGCAATTAATAGCTTAGCGGCGGTATCTGTTGAAGATTATTGTCGAGTTGCGGGCAAAACACTGTCACCAGAGAGTACCCTTCAGGTTGCTAAGTATGTTGGCATGTTTTGGGGTTTGCTTACGTTGGGTTTGTCCTTTGTGGTAGATGATATTGCCCCTACTATTATTGAGGCCATCAATAAGATTGGCTCTGTATGTTACGGGCCTATTCTTGCGACATTCTTTCTAGGCGTGTGCACAAAACACCTTTCGGCAAAGCAGGTGAATACTGGGCTTATTGCTGGCGTGCTTTTAAACATCTATCTGTGGCTAGCCCAACCAGATGTATTTTGGTTTTGGTGGAACGTGATTGGTTTTTCAACCGCGCTTGGTGTTTCACTGGGAGTGTATTGGCTTAGTCACAAAAAGGTTAAACAGCCCTTTATTAACACCCGCCAGGATGTACTCACTAAAACCAATATAGCGGCACTCATTACTTGGTGTGTTGTGCTTATTGGTATTTGTATCGCATTACCTGTGATGCTTAGTCAATAACGACACGACCTATGTCAGGCCGTTTATGTTGCTATCTGTCATTATCGGCGGTTAGTCGCTACTTTTAGTACACACGCTTAGTAGAAATTGCTTAAGCTCTTGGTATACAGAGTGAGATTCTGGGGTTTCATACGCAACAACGTAATCGGCATGGGATAACCCTTCGAAAACCTCTAACTGGGTGCGTACTTGTGCATCACGTAGCTTACGATTCACCCGTACCGTATCGCTTAGAAACATATCTCGCGTGCCTGATATTAAAAACGTAGGCGGGAAGCCATCAAAATTGCCATAAAGAGGAGAAATAGAGGAGTGGGTTAAGCTTTCGCTTCCAGCATATAGATTAGCCGCTGCTTCCAAAAATCCTTGGTATGTCACCAAAATACGATCAACACCTTCATTGGTATAAAGGGTATCGCCGGTTTTCGTCAAATCAGCCCATGGGGTGCCGGCATACACTGCTGATGGCAGCGGTTGTTTGTCAGCAATAAGCGTTTGCACGGCAGCAAGCACTAAACCTGCTCCTGCAGATGTGCCACCTATAAAAAGATTCTGTGCGCCATGTTCTGCAGCCACGCTGCTATAAACCGACACTACATCGTTAAGTGCTGCTGGAAATGGCGCATGAGGTGGCATGCTATAATCGATACTAATCACTGTAATACCCACTCTATGGGCAATTAACAAGCTTTCTTCTATGCTGGGAAGCCCAGCAAAAAACACGTAGCCTCCACCGTGTACGTCAATAAATACCTTGTTTTTAAATTCAGGGGCAATGGTCTTTGGCGTAAGTCGCCTGACCGGTACGCCATTAATTTTTTCCAAAGACACATCAACATCAAACTGCTTGCGCATTTTTTTGATTTTCTTTTTCTGATCTGCATTTCTTATTTGAATCAATTCACGCCACTGCTCTATAGATTGAGGCGTGTTGTTAATGACTTCATCAACTGACGGCATGGGGTATTGAGAAATCGCGCTTTTAAGTTCATCGCTTGAAGCACTTGGCAGCGGTAACGTTTTAGCTGGCACGATTAACGGAGATTCATTAGAGATTTTGACTGTATCGGCCTTTTGTTTACTCGCACTGGCCGTATCAGTGTTGTGGGTAGAAGCCCCAGATGTAGAAGCCGAAAAGGTCATTGATACCACCAAAATGAAAAAGGCGAAGGAAAAGGTAAGTAGGTTCATGCGTAAAACGCTTTTATATTATCAAGATTGTTATAACCGATAGACTCACCCGTATATTGTTACTTTTCAACAATAATCACTATTATTAATAGTTACGCGAGTGGCTTGCACGAAAAAAGCTATGGGCGATTGCGACCATATTCATCATGACTGGATACCCACTCATCTGCCACTACAGCCGCACCTAACGATAGCTCGCCGCATAATACAGTAGCAGCAATGATCTCAGCCAACTTATTCACGCCACCTTTGCCATAACACCCTAGCGTTTCTAAGCACTCTCGCTGCGTAGCTAACCCTGTACCGCCGCCATAAGATGCTACGACGAGTGAAGGGATAGTAATAGAAAAATAATAATCGCCATTCGGCGTAATTTCACTGTAGGTATACCCTGCTGATGATTCGGCTACATTTGCGACATCTTGGCCGCAGGCTATAAACAGTGCGGTAATCCCATTGGCAAAGTGGGCTCCATTGCTCACGCTGCCTGCCACAAATGCCCCCATGTTAGACAACTGGCGTTGCTTGAATAGCGCTTCAGGCGAGCAATGCATTAATGATTTCATTAAATCAGCAGGAATAGTGGCCTCGGCCACCACGCGCTTACCTCGGGTATGTAGCGAATTCACAAAAGAGTGTTTTTTGTCGGTATCTAAATTACCCGATAGGGCAAAGTGTTCAAGCCCAGCTATGTGTTGCGCTTGCATCCATTGGCAAGCATGTCGCGTGGCCTTGCTAACCATGTTCTGCCCTGCCGCATCGCCACAGGTAAAGTTAAAACGTAACCAACGCATTTTTGATACGGCATACTGCTCGATATCACGCAGCTTACCTACCGAAGTCGTTTCTTCTGCTTTGGCTTTAATTAGTTCGAAGTTGTCAGTTACCCACTTCCCGAAAGCTAGTGCAGCGCGCGCATCTTCAAATACAAATACGGGAGCCCGCTGCATGGCATCATCAATAACGGTAGTTTTAACGCCCCCCGATTCAGCAGTTAACCGCATCCCCCTGTTATAACTGGCAACTAGCGTCCCTTCGGTAGTTGCCATTGGAACATAAAACTCCCCGTGAGCATCTACACCCTCGATGATCAATGGACCTGCTAACCCAATAGGCACTTGGGCGACACCGGTGAAGTGCTCTATATTGCCCGGCAAAGTATCTGGCTCGATTGAAAATGTACCGACATGATTCATTTCAGCGCCAGTTTTTTCTTTCACGAATTGACGCCGAGTTGCCGCCATCTCTGTGCTGTACTCACTGGAGTTCTGGTCATTGGATTTGCTTCGTGGGATCTTAGTCATAACACTTGCTTGTTAATTTAATGTTAACTCATTATGTTATGCCTTATGCTTCTATACCAATCAACCCTGTGTATTTTTACTCATAGCTATCCGCAATAGTATTATCTACACTTTCGTAACGCGTTTATTAAAGACGCAATTGGCTGGCATATTTTGGAGGTATATTTTGGAGGTAAACTTTTAATAGTTATAAACGCATAGGAGATGTTGACGGTGATAAGCGGATTTTTAGTTTTAATAAAGATCTCTGTGATAACGACCTTTATCGACAAGCATACTGTAGTACTGTTTACCAAGTACATCCTGTAAGGCAGCATCAACCCCCTTACCCATTCCTTCAAAATGACCGCACACATAAATTTGCGCGTTGCGACGAGCCTCAAAATTCACACCGCTACTATCATTAACACCTAGGAATACTTTCAAAGCATCAGCTTGTTCTACTATCAAGTGTTGTACATATTGATTTGGTGCAATATTTGGCTCTAAAGAAGGCTTTGAAAAAATCACAGAGCGTTTATGAATACACGATGCATTGTGAAAAGGAGATAGTGCTTTGGGCAAAATGTCATCTTTTTCTGGGCTTCGTTCACCGTAAAAAATCCACACTGGGCCGCCATCTTTAAGCATGGCTCGTTTAGCAAGTTGCGCTCTAACGCCTGCAATACCGCTTCCGGCCGCTATAAGCACTAATGGACACTGCGTATCGGTGATAACCGCATTCGTGTTTTTACGTATTTGCGCATAAACAGGCTGGTTCATCGGCAATTTGCTCGTTAAAAAACCAGAGCCATAGCCTAGTTCACCATGCTCTTTTCGTACTTCTCTTACTATCAGCTTCAAGTCATTTTCTTGCGGTGCCGACGCAATGGTGTACGAACGTCCTATTCGTTTTCTTGGGTGCCCGCTCGAGGGTTCTTTTAAGTGTCCGCTCGAGAGCTCTTTTAAGTTCTCGCTCGAAGGCTCTCTTAAGTTCCGGCTCGAGGGCTCTTTTAAGTTCCGGCTCGAGGGCTCTTGTAAAGAAAGGTACCCTTGCGTCATGTCAGGGTAGATATCAATGATATCCCCCGCTTCCCAAGTTAGTGGCACTTTACCAGCCTCACGGGCTGATGGCGGCTGCTTTAAGGTTATTGCATATAAACCACGGGTATCGTCTTGATTGAGCTGTTTGCGGTGTTCTAATACCCAAGGTTGCATTTGTTCAGATAGTTCAGTCGCTAAAGAATCAAGATGGACTAAATGTTCACCTTTTCCACTATCTAATGTGGTGAGTGATGTTAATGGCGTGCCGCCCAGTAAGCTTACGTTCTCATAAAGAGCCACTGCAAAACGGCAAAACTGTTTGTATTCCCGACTTCCCAAACCGATAACTTCGTATGACAAGTTCGATAAAGGTGTGGCCCCACTCTTTTTGGCTCGCTGCAAAGCATGATAAAAGCGAGTGCCTGCATCTGGCGGCTCACCCTCACCATAAGTGCTAACTACAAACAGCGCCTTTGATACATTGCCGAGCATCGAAAGGTTTAACGACGCCATGGAAACCAAAGTAATCGTTTCATGCTCAGCCAGTGCTGCAGCTTTAGCCCGCGCAATCTTTTCTGCGGTGCCGGTTTGGCTGGCATAAACAATAAGGGTTTGATTTTTACTATCGCGGCTATTTACATGTGTATTGTATGTTAGAGGATCGGTGACGGAGCGCTTTTTCCTATTCCTATAAAAAATCACCGCTACCCACAACACATAAAGCGTGATGCTAGATAGTGCAATAAGTAAACGGTGAGTTTCAGTCATGGTACTTTTAAAGTATCTCAGTAAATGCTTAAGCTTATAGCGGTAGCACTTCGAAAGTACCTGAGTAACTTCCCGTTCTTACCGTTGCTGGCTTTTCAGCTTTATCATCTTTATAACCAATTTCGATAAAATACATGCCTGCTTGTGGCCAAGTAACTTCAAACTGCCCTTCGTCATTAGATGTTACCGAAATCGTTTCTTGGTCATTTCTGTAACGCATACCACCACGAACAACTTCAACCTCTGCACCCACTGCTGGTTCGCCGTCGATAAGCAAAGTAAAGGTAGCGGCTTCAGTAGCAAACAAATCATTCGGGTGAGTTACTGGAATAAGTTCTAAGCCTTCGTTAGTTGGTGTAAATACCTTTTCTGAAGGTTCACCAAGGGTTACAAAGGTTTCCACTCGACGAGAGCCTTGGGTAATACGTAAATCTGTTGCCTCTTTCGGTACTGATGTAGCAAACTCTTCAGCTACATAAGCTTCACCACGACCAGGCCACATTTTGCGCTTACCCTCGTCATCTTTCCAAAAGGCACGTATACCAGAACTGAAAGACGTGATCTTATAAGTGCCTTCCTGCTCCAGCTTTACATCGAAAGTGGTGCGATATTTCCCACGGGCGCTATTTTCAGTCTCTTTTGTTTCGCCGTTTGGTGCAGTCACGACTAAGTCGTCAGTATTCATTGCGAAATGATCTGGGTGAAAGATAGTATTTGAGATAGCGGCATCAAATGTTACGTACGCTTCCTCACCCGATAGTACAGTTGAACTTGGTAATACCCATGCGCGGTGAGCGCTGGCAGAAAATGACACTGCTAATGTTGCGGCTATTGCAACGAATGATGTAGTAATTGATAATTTTTTCATAATGTTCTCTGAGAGTTTATTCATCTTCCAGACGCAATGAAACGCGCCCAATTTCTGATTTGCCTTCCACCGTAACGGGGAGTATTTTCGCTGATAAAGGGAGACTAAATGGAATAGACAATACTTCTCTGCCGCCCACTTCACGTGATGCTTCTACTCGAAGGGTATAATCTCCGTCACTCAACTTCGCTAAGGCGCTATTAAGTTGAGTATCGATGAGGTGCGTACCAGGACCTTTCGTCGCGCTGGTTAAACCGTCGAAAGGTAAATCTAAACTTCTACCACCACGACGCCACCATTGTCTAAGATCTTTAAGCCACTCTTTACCTTCGTGCTCACGCATATCGACGTCATACCACACCGCCACTTGAGTCGATTTACGCTTATTGTTTTCAATCCATACAGCCACGTACGGTTTATGATACTCAGCCACATCTAGCTGAGGTAAGGCTATATCAAGCGTTACTGACTGCGCAGCCATAGAGACTGACGAGGCTAACATAAGCCCTAGCGCACCAGACGCTATCGCAAGACCATTTCGCACTTTCATTTTTTCACTCCTTTTCAAGTTCACGCCCCAAAACCGCTAATGTACAAATAACAGCAAAATGACAAATGGGATTAATACGCCCAGAACAGTTACAGGCCAAGTTGAAGCTCTACTGGGTGCATGTCGCATAAGTAACTGCAAACCCGTGACACTAAAAATAATGCAGGCAACAGCAAAAATATCGATAAACCAAGGCCACACTACTCCCGTATTTCTACCTTTGTGCAGATCGTTGAAATACGAAATCCATCCTCTATCCACGCTTTCAAAAGTGACCATTTTAAGTTCACTATCTACAGCCTGTCTCTTATACACATCTGACGCTGCCGACGACTCCTTACGTGTAGAT
>OJCK01000172.1_pt1 | contig 32517 bp, 29 predicted proteins | sample 1592141 | NCBI WGS metagenome assembly OJCK01 (sample SAMN05416893, study PRJEB24817) | seawater metagenome | isolation source: Sea water | place: Canada:Atlantic | collected 2013-11 | reverse complement strand
ACGAATTCATCTTGCGTAACTGGCGCATTGTGAAAGTTGCGACCACTAAAGCGCAACGTAAAATGTTCTTTAACCTGCGTAGCTCAAAAAAGAAGCTAGGTTGGTTGTCGCAAACTGAAGCGCAAGATATTGCCGAAGCGCTGGGCGTAGAAGAAAAAACCGTATTTGAAATGGAAGGCCGTTTGCAAGCACGCGACGCGGCTTTTGATGCCGGTGCAGATGAAGACGACGAAACTGCGTATCAGGCTCCAGCACATTATTTAGAAGACAAGCGCTTTGATCCTGCTATGGTTGTAGAAAGCGACGCGAACGAACAACAGTCTAGCACCAGTCTGCACTTGGCTTTGGCTAACCTAGACGAACGTAGTCGTGATATTTTACAACAGCGTTGGTTGACCGACGACAAAGCAACTTTGCATGAACTGGCTGCAGAGTACGATGTATCCGCTGAGCGTATTCGCCAGCTAGAAAAAAATGCAATGAAGAAAGTTCGTGATGCCATGGAGGCAGAAGTCGCTTAACTTCTTTTAAAGACAGCCTCAGCACCCTGGCACTGTTTAGTCTGATGTTTCAGGCAATAAAAAGCCGCTATCACCTAAAAAATGATAGCGGCTTTTTTGTGTCTGGCGCTTTCGTTCAAAGCGCCAGAGTAGCTATAAAACAACTACTTCTTAGTTTTTGACGTTTTACCGCCACGCATAGAATCAAAGAACTCATTATTCGTTTCGCTTTGGCGCAGCTTATCTAGTAAGAACTCAATCGCTGGTACATCTTCCATTTCGGCAAGAAGACGACGCAAGATCCATAAACGCTGAAGATCCGATTCACTCATTAATAAGTCTTCGCGGCGAGTACCAGAACGACGTACGTTGATCGCTGGGTAAATGCGCTTCTCAGCGACTTTACGATCAAGGTGCAGTTCTTGGTTACCCGTACCTTTAAATTCTTCGTAGATCACTTCGTCCATCTTAGAGCCAGTATCAACTAGCGCTGTAGCGATGATGGTTAAAGAACCACCTTCTTCGATGTTACGAGCAGCACCAAAGAAACGCTTTGGTTTTTCTAATGCGTGTGCATCAACACCACCAGTAAGTACCTTACCAGAGGAAGGAACAACAGTGTTGTAAGCACGAGCTAGACGGGTAATAGAGTCTAAAAGAATTACTACGTCGCGCTTGTGTTCAACTAAACGCTTGGCTTTTTCGATAACCATTTCGGCCACTTGCACGTGACGTGAAGGTGGTTCATCAAACGTAGAGGCAACCACTTCGCCACGAACTGAGCGGGTCATTTCGGTTACTTCTTCAGGGCGTTCGTCGATTAATAATACGATCAATTCACATTCTGGGTTGTTGCGGGAGATTGCTTGCGCCATGCTTTGTAGCAACATGGTTTTACCGGCTTTGGGTGGAGCAACAATAAGACCGCGCTGGCCTTTACCGATGGGAGCAATTAGATCAATAACACGAGAGGATAAATCATCTGCAGAGCCGTTGCCGACTTCTAATACTAACGCTTCATCTGGGAACAGTGGCGTTAGGTTTTCAAAAAGGGTCTTGTTCTTAACGTTTTCTGGTTTGTCGTTGTTGATCTCATTGACCTTCAACATGGCAAAATAACGTTCGCCTTCTTTGGGCGGGCGAATCTTACCCGCTACCGTGTCACCCTTGCGCAAATTAAAGCGTCTTATTTGACTGGGTGAAACATAAATATCGTCTGGGCCGGCTAAATAAGATGATGTTGCACTGCGTAAGAAGCCAAAACCATCTTGTAATATTTCTAAAATGCCATCGCCGTAGATGTCTTCGCCACTTTTGGCGTGTCTTTTTAAGATTGCGAAAATGATGTCTTGTTTACGAGAGCGACTAACGTGCTCAATGCCCATTTCCTTGGCGATATCCAGTAATGCTGGAACGGATTTTTGCTTTAATTCGGTAAGATTCATAGATAGGATAAGAAGTTTATTGCTTATTTAAGAATAAAATATACACCTTGAGAATTTGGTATACATCAGGGGAATGTCTGTTAAGACTAAATTTTGAACAAATTAAATATAGACGTTTTGTCATAGACTGTCTAGAGAAAGACAAAGATAAAGCATTATTAATCATGCTTTATCTTTGTCTCTGCCTATTAAAAGAGTAATAAGCATTGGTCTAACAAAGAGGCCTTAAATGCTTTGCTCGATGAAAGCTACTAATTCAGCTTTGCTTAATGCGCCAACTTTAGTGGCTTCAGCATTGCCGCCTTTAAAGATCATTAGTGTTGGAATGCTGCGAATACCAAACTTAGGGGCAGTGCCTTCGTTTTGATCGATATTCAATTTAGCAACTTTGATTTTGCCAACAAACTCGTCTGCGATTTCTTCTAGTACGGGTGCAATCATTTTACAAGGACCACACCATTCTGCCCAAAAATCGACCAATACAGGTAAATCAGAGCCTAGGACATCAGCATCAAAAGAATCGTCAGAAACGGTTAGGATATTATCACTCATGGAATATCTCCGAAATTTGGTTATTTATAAATAAAGTGGTGCATTGTACGGAGCGATTGCCTAGACGCAAGTCAAAAAGTATCTAATTAGCATAAACAGGTGTTCCGCAACCTTGGATGAATCACGTATGATAAAAAGGTTATTGTTATATAAGGCCTTCGGGTAAGAATTCAACTATGCCAGATATCAATCTTCAAGAGTCTAATTTAGTAGAGCCAGAACTCGAGTCAAGACAAGACCAGATCGCTGCAATTGATCTTGGATCTAACAGTTTTCATATGATTATTGCGCAAAAGCTACAAGGTGAGTTGCGCACACTAGAAAAAAGGGGAGAAAAGGTTCAGTTAGGTGCTGGCTTAAATGAACAAGGTTACTTGAGTGAAGAGGCCATGCAGCGGGGTATAAAATGTTTGCAAGGTTTTGCTAAGCATTTACGTGGTTTTAAGCCAGAAGCCGTGAGTGTGCTGGCGACTAATGCGTTGCGTGTGGCTCGTAATCGAAGTGAGTTTATTAGCCGTGCTGAAGAAGTGCTGGGGTTTCAAATAGAAGTCATTGCAGGGCGTGAAGAAGCGCGTTTGATTTATTTGGGTGTGAGTCATACAGAAGCCGACGACGGTGGTAAACGTTTGGTGATTGATATTGGTGGCGGCAGTACCGAATTTATTATTGGCGAGCGCTTTGAGGCCGACGTATTAGAAAGCCTGTTTATGGGTTGTGTGTCTTATACACGTCAGTTTTTTCCGGATGGCGATATTAGCGAACTGAATTTTCATCGTGCAGTTGCCCGTGCAAGGCGAGAACTTTTAGAGATACAAAAAGCCTATAAAGATATTGGTTGGAGTGAAGTAATTGGTTCGTCGGGGACCATTCGCGCTACAGAGCACGCCTTAATAAGTATGGGGTGGAGTGAGCAGGGCATTACGCGGGAAGGGTTGAGCAAACTTTGCCAATGGCTAACCTCGCATAAAAAAATCAGTGACATTGATTTACCGGATTTTAAGCCCCAGCGTCAGCAGGTTTTTATAGCTGGTGTGGCGATCTTAAAAGGTATTTTTGATACTTTTAAAATTAAAGTTATGCACTACTCCGATGGCGCTTTGAGAGAAGGAGCTTTGTGGGATTTAGTTGGACATTCGGGCCATCAAGATGTTCGTCAACGTACCGTGACTGCCATGCAGCAACGCTTCCATGTTAATGAGAAGCAAGCTAAGCGGGTTAAGAAGCATGCACTCAAAATATTGGATCAGGTTGAAAAAGATTGGAAGCTGCCCAATAGTGCTAGAAACTGGTTGTTGTGGGCGTCAGAATTGCATGAGGTTGGCTTAAGCATAACGCATCATCAATTCCAAAAGCATGGCGCTTATCTGGTTCAGCACAGTGATATGGCCGGCTTTACTCGCCAAGGGCAAGAATTATTAGCAGTGCTGATTCGCGGGCACCGTCGTAAATTCCCCAATACTTTAATAGAAACCTTAAGCTCTGTTGTGCGTAAACAGGCTCGCTATTTGTGTGTAATATTGCGACTGGCGGCAGTGCTTAATCACAGTCGTGGTGCGGTTGAACTACCAGAAATTGAGTATCAAGGAAAAAAGTCAGTGTTAACTTTGGTCTTTCCTCAAGACTGGTTTAAACAAAACCCTCTGATGCTTGATGATTTAAAAGTTGAAGCAAATTATCTTAAAGCGGGTGGTATTGAACTGGTTATTGCAGAAGATTAATGCGCTTGCCTTGTGCAGTGAGCCCGGCTATTGACCGTGGCTCACTTGTTTATTTAATTATCTCTAATTAGCCGCAGACAATTGCTCTAATAATATTTGCTGAGCGCGAATAACGGTTGTTTCTCCGGTAACTTCATTTTTTTGCGGTTGCGCTTGAATGTAGTGACCATCGCTGTCCAAATCCCAAGCTTGGCTGTTATCGGCTAAATAACATTCAAATTCCGCTTTCATGCGGTTGCGTAGTTTGTTGCCTTCGATGGGGAAGCAGGCTTCAACACGGTTCATCAAATTACGCTCCATCCAATCGGCACTGGCCGCGTAAAATTCGTCTTTACCGTCGTTGCAGAACGAATAAACCCGCGTATGTTCCAGAAAACGGCCAACAATGGAGCGTACTCGAATATTTTCTGAAACCCCTGGGATTCCGGGGCGTAAGCAACACATACCGCGCACAATTAGGTCGATCTGTACCCCTGATTGTGATGCTCGATACAGCGCTCGTATCACCTTTACTTCGGTTAAACCGTTCACTTTAACGCGAATATAAGCAGGTTTGCCTTCTTCGGCGTTAATACGCTCTCGCTCGATCAGCTCAATCAGTTTTTTATGCAGGGTAAACGGCGCATGAAACAGTTTTTTAATGCGCAGAGCTTTGCCCATGCCGGTGAGTTGTTGAAATACCTTGTGCACATCTTCGCCAATCGAATCATCGGCGGTTAAAAAACTGTAATCGGTATACACACGAGCATTACCTGCGTGATAGTTGCCGGTGCCAAGGTGAACATAACGGCGCAGAGTATTGTGCTCTTTGCGCACAATAAGCATCATTTTGGCGTGAGTTTTGTAACCTACTACGCCATACACCACCACCGCACCGGCTTCTTGTAAGCGGTTGGCAAGGTAGAGGTTTTCTTCTTCATCAAAACGCGCACGCAACTCAATCACCACGGTTACTTCGGTGCCACGGCGAGCGGCGTCTACTAAAGCGTTTACAATTTCAGATTTAGCACCGGTGCGATATAGAGTTTGTTTGATCGCCAAAACGGTGGGGTCTTTTGCTGCTTCCCGCAACATATCCACCACCGGCGTGAATGACTCAAACGGGTGCATCAATAGGGTGTCTTTTTCACGAATGGCTTCAAAAATACTCTTTTTAAAGCTTAAATGTTTGGGCAATCCTGGGGTAAAAGGCGGATAGCGTAAATCGGGGCGTTTGATTTGCGAGATGACTTCCATCATACGGCCAAGGTTCACAGGCCCGTTCACTTGATACAGATCGCTTTCTTTTAAATCGAATTTCTTTAACAAAAACTCAACCAGCTCGGTGGGGCAGTTATCGGCTACTTCTAAACGCATTTCTTCGCCAAAATTACGCGAATGCAACTCGTCTTCTAAGGCGCTTGCCAAATCAACGGTGTCGTCGTGATCGATCTCTAAGTCGGCGTTACGGGTAACGCGAAATTGATAGCAACCTTTGATTGTCATGCCAGGGAATAATTCATCAGCAAAGTGGTGAATAATGGACGATAAAAATACAAAGTTATCCCCGTCTTCACACAGTTCATCGGGTAAGCGAATGATGCGCGGCAACGTGCGCGGTGCAGGAATTAAGGCCAGCCCCGTTTCACGGCCAAAGGCGTCTTTACCTTCCATGCTCACGATGAAGTTAAGGCTTTTATTTACCAGGCGCGGAAATGGGTGTGATGGATCAAGCCCAATTGGGCTGCAAATCGGTAAAACGTTGTCTTCAAAGTACGATTTAACCCATGCTTGCTGTTCTTCGGTCCAAGCAGCACGACGTAAAAAGCGAATGTTTTCTTTGGCGAGGGCAGGAAACATCACGTCGTTTAAAATATCGTATTGGCGCTCTAGGGTGTGAGTGCATATTTCATTGATTTGTCGTAATACTTGCCCAGCGTGCAAGCCGTCGGCACCGGCAGTTTCACGACCAAAGGCAAGTTGCTGTTTTAAGCCCGCTACTCGCACTTCAAAAAACTCATCAAGGTTACTGCTGAAAATACAAAGGAAGAATAAACGCTCAAGCAGCGGATGGGTTTCATCCAATGCTTGCTCTAAAACACGAATGTTAAACTGAAGATGGCTCAACTCTCGGTTGATGTAATATTCCGGATTGTGTAGATCAATCACTGTTTCGTCAGTCGCTGACATTATTCTTCCTTTTTATGTATTTCTTTATTATTTAGTTGTCGCTGTATTAAGAATCTACCAATAAAAAACCTGATAATGGAATATTCGACAATAAAAGTCGTTGTTCGTGGCAATGCAGTGCGTGCTATATTTTTCAATAGGCGATTCGTTAAAGCTACCTATTTAGCTCTTCAGCAAATTGCTTTGCGTAGTAAGTTAAAATCGCATTAGCGCCTGCACGTTTAATACAGGTTAATGATTCGTGCATGACCGCAATATCATCTAGCCAGCCATTTTGCGCGGCGGCTTTGTGCATCGCGTATTCGCCACTTACTTGATAGACAAACGTTGGTACGCCAAATTCTTGTTTTATGCGGCGGACAATGTCTAGGTAAGGCATGCCAGGTTTGATCATGACCATGTCAGCACCTTCGGCTAAATCCATGGCGACTTCGTGCAAGGCTTCGTCACTATTGGCTGGGTCCATTTGGTAATTTTTCTTATCGGCTTTACCAAGATTACCCGCAGAACCCACCGCATCACGGAATGGGCCATAGTAAGCTGAGGCGTATTTTGCAGAATACGCCAAAATACGGGTATTAACGTGACCTTCGTTTTCTAAAATGCCGCGAATTTCACCAATGCGGCCATCCATCATGTCGCTGGGGGCCACCACATCTGCACCGGCTTGTGCATGAGATAATGCTTGGCGTACTAAAGTATCAACGGTGCGATCGTTTAATACGTAGCCGCTTGCATCCAAAATGCCATCTTGACCGTGGATAGTAAAAGGATCGAGGGCAACGTCGGTAATAACACCCAGTAATGGGCAAGCATCCTTAATGGCTTTAACGGCGCGCTGGGCTAAACCATCGGCATTAAAAGCTTCTTCTGCAAATTCAGATTTCGCGCTGGCCGGGGTAACAGGAAAAATAGCTACGGCTGGAATGCCTAACTTCATTAAGTGCTTGCATTCTTCTACTAACAAATCGATGGATAAGCGTTCAATACCCGGCATAGAAGGAATGGCTTCACGCTCGCCTTTGCCTTCTAAAACAAACATTGGGTAAATTAAATCGTCGGTGCTCAAAGTTGTTTCACGCATTAAACGACGGGAAAAATCGTCTTTACGATTACGGCGAAGACGAGTTTCTGGATAAAAGCGCTGTGCATCATTAAAAGCCACGGGTATTCTCCAAACGGCTAATTGAATATTCATCAGCCGAAAATGATAAAAATTAATATGTTTAAGATGATCGCTATTCTAGCTGAGTCAGCGCAGCAAATCGCTGATTTATGACAGATTTTACCGATTTTCATGGATATAAGCTGGATTTAAACCAAAAAGGAACCGACGGCGTATTCTTATGACTAATGTATTTCTTTGTCGGTTCAGTGGTATGGGGCAGAGACCTCACAATAACTAATATTAAAGGAAGGAAGATGAAAAAACTGTTACTGCTGGGCTTAATTATTGGCTTGGTGTTGGGCTTCTATGTTTTAGGTGACCAGTGGTTACAACCCGAAACTTATCAGGCGCTTTATCAAAATCACCCGCTGCAAACAGCCGGTTTATTTTTTGTTATTTATATTTTAGTGACCGCGCTTTCAATTCCAGGTGCTGCATTAATGACACTGATTGCTGGAGCGGTTTTTGGGTTAAGTAAGGGCTTGTTGATCGTATCATTTGCCAGTTCAATCGGGGCAACGCTGGCGTTCATTATGTCGCGTTTGCTGTTGAAAGATTGGGTGCAAAGCAAGTTTGCCAACCATCTAAAAACCATTAATGCCGGCGTCGAAAAAGATGGCCCCTTTTATCTGTTTACCTTGCGCTTAATTCCTGTAGTGCCTTTTTTTGCGATTAATTTATTAATGGGTTTAATGCCTATTTCCCCATGGCGTTTTTATTGGGTGAGTCAATTAGGCATGCTTGCCGGTACTGCGGTGTATGTGAATGCAGGTGCCGAGCTTGGGCAAGTAATTATGAGTGGCGAAGGCTTTTCGCTGGCTGGGGTAATGACACCAGGGTTGCTGGGCGCACTGGTTTTATTAGCAATTTTCCCATGGATCGCACGCGCGGTGATGACTAAGGTGCAGGCTAAAAGAGCATTATTAAAACGCAGCAATGGCTGCAGTAAGCCCAAGCAGTTTGACGATAACTTAATTGTCATTGGTGGTGGTGCTGCTGGCTTAGTAAGTTCGATTATTGGCTCTGCAGTAAAGGCCAAAGTCACCTTGGTGGAACAGCATAAAATGGGAGGTGATTGTTTAAATACCGGTTGTGTGCCCAGTAAAGCGATTATTCATGCTGCCAAAATTGCTCACGAAAACAAACAAAGTCATCAGCAAGGTTTGCTGACAGGAGAGCCTGCTAACGTTGATTTTAAGCAAGTAATGAATCACGTACACAACTCAATTAAAGCCATCGAGCCCCACGATTCTGTTGAACGTTACGAAGGTATGGGTGTTGCTTGCGCTACAGGGCAAGCCAAAATTATTTCCCCTTGGGAGGTTGAAATAGCGCACGCGGATGGCCGAGTAGAAGTTCGCAGTGCTGCCAACATTATTATTGCGACAGGGGGGCGTCCGCGCATTCCTAATATTGCGGGTTTAGATCAGGTCACTCACTACACCTCTGATACCTTGTGGCAAATTGATGAGCTGCCAAAACGCCTGCTTGTATTGGGGGCTGGTCCGATCGGTTGCGAATTAGGGCAGGCATTTGCGCGCTTAGGTTCTGGGGTAAGCTTGGTTGATCAAGGGGAGTTCTTAATGCCGCGTGAAGATCAGGACGTATCGACGCTGGTGGCAGAAGCTATGATTGCCGAAGGGGTTAACCATGTTCCAGGGCGCTTCATTAAACAGCTCCAAGCTTTTGATGATCATAGTGTAGCCATACTGGATAATGGCGATAAGATTGAGTTTGATGCGTTGTTATTGGCCATTGGCCGCGTGGGTAACACGCACAACCTCGGGCTGGAAAATGTAGGGCTAGCCGCTAATGACAATGGTTTTTTAGCAGTAGACGAATTCCTACAAACCGAGTGCCCAACGATTTATGCCTGTGGTGATATTATTGGGGGTTATCAGTTTACTCATGTATCTGCCCACGAGGCTTGGTTTGCTGCCGTTAACAGCTTGTTTGGTCGGTTTAAACGCTTTAAGGCAGATTACCGAGTCATTCCTTGGGCAACGTTTACCAGCCCGGAAGTTGCCCGTGTTGGTTTGAGTGAAACAGAAGCCAAAGAGCAGGGTATTGCTTATGAAAGCACTCAGTACGAGCTAAATGATCTTGATCGGGCTATTGTTGATGATGCCGCTGCAGGTTTTGTGCGAGTGCTAACGGTTCCTGGTAAAGATACCATTTTAGGGGCGACCATTGTGGGTAGTAGAGCCGATGATATGATTGCCACTTTTGTGGTTGGCATGAAACACGGTTTGGGTCTAAACAAGGTTTTAGGTACTATTCATGCCTACCCAACTTATATGGAAGCCAATAAGTTTGTTGCCGGCCAATGGAAGCGTAAGCAAGTATCTGAGAAGTTGCTTGCCATGGTAGAGTGGTATAATCGTAAGCAGCGCTAAATGCTGCTTTTCTGTTGCTGGCTTAAATAATTAACAATAATACAGCCAGCAATACGGATATTAACTAGGCCAGTGGGTCTAGTGCTACCCCAGGAAATACATGTGAGTACAAAAATAGCATCGACAGAAAAAAACGCTGAGTCAGATAAGAAAGCCGTTGAAACCGAAGGTTTTAACCGTAGCGAGTACAATATTGCGATCAATTTCTTAGAGCAAATTCCTTTTAATAAGTTACTGGGTTTAAGGCCTACCAAACTCAGTGCTGATTATTGTGAATTTAAAATGAACATGAGAGACGACTTGATCGGTAATTTCTTGCAAGGTATTTTGCATGGTGGCGCTATTTCAACAGCACTGGATGTAACTGGCGGTGCAATGGCGATGGTGGCTGCTTGGCAACGTTTGAAAGAACATAAAGTGCCAAAAGAAGAGCGCCCGAAAACGTTAGCTAAACTGGGCACAATTGATATGCGAGTGGATTTTTTACAGCCGGGTAAGGGCAAAGAATTTACCATCGGTTCAACTTTATTACGTATTGGGAACAAGGTTGCTGTTACGCGCATGGAGTTAAGAAACGAGAAGGATGAGCTCATCGCTGTCGGTACCGGTACGTATTTGTGCGGATAAGCCGCGTTTATGGGGGTTAAGCTAAAGAATAACTGTTGGATTTGCTTTAAATACTGTTGACAATTTATTAGATCGGCCTAAAATAAGGTCGTCTGAAAGTTAGTCTTAGTTTTATGTACACCGTTTCGATATCCTGTATCTCGTCCTGTTTTCATAAATTATTGGCAGCACTTCCAGCCTAATAATGGCTCAATGAGAGCCGCAATTTTTTTCTGAATTTACAGGATGACATTATGTCTACTACAACTGGTACAGTTAAGTGGTTCAACGAATCTAAAGGCTTTGGTTTTATCGAGCAAGAAAACGGTCCAGACGTTTTCGCTCACTTCCGTGCTATTCAAGGTACTGGCTTTAAAACTCTTGCTGAAGGCCAAAAAGTTGAGTTCACTGTAACTCAAGGTCAAAAAGGCCCACAAGCTGAGAACATCGTACCTTTATAATTTAGGCTTCCTAAATTAAAGGTAACGGCTTAGTCTCTTATTTTAGAGAATAAGCAGTTCAAGTTTGAAAAAGGCTAAGCCGCAAGGTTTGGCCTTTTTTTATGCTTGTGATTTATGTTTTACCAAATTAAAAGCAAAAAAATCCCCAGCATGGGCTAGGGAATTATTATAAAACTCTAGCGAGTAGAGTTTGGCTTATGACGTTGACCATTACTGTTTGACCAAGGATTATCAGACCCCTTAGGTTTAGCGGCAGAAGATTGGCCACGACGTGGTGCTTTTGCCCCAGTATTGTTTTCACCGCTGTGCTTGGGTTTGTGTTGCTTAGTGCTATTAGCAGCATGCTGGCCATCGCGGTGTTCGCTGCGAGGTTTGTTTGAGGAATGGTTACGTCTTGGCTTATTAACTCTTGGTGCGCGAGCATTCAGTTTAGATTCGGGTAAGCGGTTAACTGGCTCAAATCCTGCTAAAATCTCACGCTCTAGCAACTCACCAATTACTCGCTCAATGGCGAATAACTCTTTTATTTCATCCGCACACACAAGTGAAACAGCAAGCCCTTCTGCGCCCGCACGACCGGTACGGCCAATACGATGAACATAATCTTCAGGAACGTTGGGTAAATCGAAGTTTACAACTTGAGGCAGTTGGTCGATATCAATACCGCGGGCTGCGATATCGGTAGCCACTAAGATGCGAATTTCGCCCGCTTTAAAGTCTGCAAGGGCACGAGTTCGTGCTCCTTGGCTTTTATTGCCATGAATTGCAGCGGCGGTAATGCCTCGTCCTTCTAAAAACTTAGTAAGTTTGTTCGCGCCATGTTTAGTACGGCTAAAGACCAAGGCTTGTTTCCAGTTACCATCTTCAATTAGCTTGGCTAATGCTGCCGGCTTTTGCTTTTTATCCACAGGGTAAATCCACTGCTTAACCAGCTTGGTGGTCACGTTAGGTGGTGCAACAGAGATCTCAACGGGGTTATTAACTAAGCCTTTGGCTAATGCGCGAATGTCATTAGAGAAGGTGGCGGAAAATAATAGATTTTGGCGCTGCTTAGGTAAAACTCTTAAAATTTTCTTAATGTCATGAATAAAACCCATATCCAACATACGGTCGGCTTCATCTAGTACCAATACTTCTAACTGATCAAATTTAATAGCTCCCTGATTAAACAGGTCAAGCAAACGGCCAGGGGTCGCCACTAAAACATCCGCACCTTGGCGCATGCGCATCATTTGTGGATTAGGTTTTACACCACCAAAAATAACGCAAGATGTTAAATGGGTGTTTTTTGAATATTTTTCTACGTTATCAGCCACTTGCGCAGCAAGTTCACGGGTGGGTGTTAATACCAGTGCCCGCACTTGATTGCTTTTAACCCGAGGACCTTTTAATAACGTTTCTAAAATAGGTAATGTAAAACCGGCTGTTTTACCTGTGCCGGTTTGTGCAGCTGCCATAATGTCTTTACCTTCAAGCACTGCAGGAATGGCGGCAGCTTGGATCGGTGAAGGTACGGTATAGCCTTGTTCGGCTACAGCTTCAAGAATGGCAGGGGAAAGCCCCAAAGAGGCAAAGCTCATAGATATCTCACATGTTTTAGGGTGGTGCAGCTTACAGCATCAAGGGTTTTAGGGCTATGTAATTAGCCCTGTAAACGATGAAATTAGAAGACTTATGGACGCCAGTATTGCAGTAAGTGTTGGATTGCTTGGCCACGATGACTGAGTGCATTTTTTTGCTCTTTAGTCAGCTCGGCAGAACTGCATTGTTCGCTAGGAACAAAAAATACCGGATCATAACCAAAACCGTCTTTACCCGAGGGTGACATTAAAATGCTTCCTTCCCAGCTGCCTTGAAAAACTTGTGGAGTGGGGTCATTCTCATGGCGCATGTAAACTAATACGCATTGAAAGCGAGCACTGCGTTGTTCTGCGGGGACATCTTTAAGTGCTGCTAATAGTTTGTCACAATTGTCGCGATCACTGGCATGGCTGCCAGCGTAACGAGCACTGTAAATCCCTGGAGCACCTTGCAGAGCATCGACTTCTAAACCAGAATCATCGGCAAGTGCTGGTAAACCAGAGAATTTGCAGGCGTTTCGTGCTTTTAAAATCGCGTTTTCAACAAAACTTAATCCCGTTTCTTCGACTTCAATGGTATTAAACTCGCTTTGCGCAATGACTGTAATGTCTTTATCGGTAAACAATTGCGAAAATTCACGTAACTTGCCCGCATTACCGCTGGCTAGTACCAGTTTATCAATCATGTTTTGACTCTTACTCGTAAGTTTAATGACTAGCCTTCTGCGTAAAAACGCTGACTGAATTTAACATCAAAGGTCTTTTGTTTGGCGTTGTCGGGAGTCACATCTAGATCGAAGTTATACATGTCGCCGTCGTCAAAGCGGAAGGTGCTGATAAAGTAAATCGCTTTGCCTTCTTGTACGCGCCGAAACTCTAGTTCGTTACTTTGTCCAATAAGGTTGCGCATGGTGCCCGTTAGCTTGGCGTCAATGGGAACATGTAAAGGGTCATTGGCGGTTTTTTGTAATACCGAGATGCTTAAATAACCCAGTGAACCGGAGCGAGGAATGCCATAAAGCTTGGCTACTTCTGGAGTTAAGAAGTTGCTGCTTAATCCCATGTAGTGCACCTCGTATTCGCCAAATACGATTTTCTGTTCGGCGCTGGCGTTAGTCGACATAAGGCTGCTGACTAAAACTAAGAGCATTATCGCAAATGCAGATAGCATTTTGTGGGGTGTATGTTTAGCGTGAGTTACAAACATAATAAAGCCTCCTAGCGGCTAATATGGTAAATAGCGGTTTCGCCTAGCATTGATGGCCAAAGCCCCATGCGCCAATGTTCGTTGTGCTGATCATCCACAACGGTGCGGTTAAGAATGCGAATGCCCTTGTTATGACAGAGTTCTTCAAAATCCTTAAAAGTGCACAAGTGAATGTTGGGGGTATCGAACCAGTTATAAGGCAGAGCTTCAGACATTGGCATGCGGCCTTTAAGCAGCAAGTACAGTCGTGTTCGCCAAAAACCAAAGTTAGGAAAAGTAACGATGGCCTGTTTACCTATACGCAGCATTTCGTCGACCAGTTCGTCGGGTCGCTGAACAGCCTGTAAGGCTTGCGCCATAACTACCGTGTCGATGCTGTTGTCTTTGAAGTTGCTTAGACCTTCATCCAAGTTTTGTTCAATCACGTTGACGCCGTTGGCAATGCAATGAGTAATTTTTTCTGGATTAATTTCTAAGCCGTAGCCGCGCACGCCTTTTGCAGTTTTTAAAAAGTTTAGTAGTTCACCTTTACCGCAACCTAAGTCCAATACCTGACTGTTAGGTTTTACCCATTGCTGAATAATTGTTAGGTCCGGGCGCAAGTCAGTTAGTGCTTGGTTCATGATTGCGCTCCTTGGCTTGCTGGCTGTGTTTCGGATTGCGGTGCCGGAATATCATTCGCAACTCTTTGCATGTAGGCACCAAATACATCTAAATACCTAGGAATGGGCAACAAGAAAGCATCGTGGCCGTGGTCTGACTCAATGCAAGCATAACTAACGTCTTTGTCGGCTTCTATTAAAGCATTCACGATTTCTTCCGAGCGATCTGGGGCAAAGCGCCAGTCGGTGGTGAAAGACGCGACAAAAAATTTGCAGGTTGCTTGGCTTAAACATTTAACTAAATCGCCATTGTGATCGACGGTTGGATCAAAGTAGTCGAGCGCCTTGGTCATGAGTAGATAAGTATTGGCATCAAATTGGGTACTGAACTTTTTGCCCTGATAGTGCAAATAGCTTTCTACTTCAAACTCAGCGTTAAAGCTGAAGCTTAATGCGTTGGTTTTTAAATCGCGATCGAATTTCTTTTTCATCGCGTCACCCGACATGTAGGTTAGATGTCCAAGCATGCGCGCTTGTGATAAGCCCGACTTAGGTACAACACCGTGATCCATATAGCGACCATCGTGAAAATCTGGGTCTTTACTGATGGCTTGGCGTGCGACTTCGTTAAAGGCAATATTTTGCGCCGATAGTTTAGGAGCAGAGGCAATTACCAAAGCATGACGCAGGCGTTCGGGATATTGAATCGACCAGCGCAGCACTTGCATGCCACCTAGAGAACCACCAACAACAGCGGCCCATTGCTGAATATTTAAAAAATCAGCTAAGCGTTTTTGACTGCGTACCCAGTCACGTACCGCTACGATAGGGAAGTCTGGTCCATAGGCTTTACCCGTTTCTGGGTTGATACTGGTTGGGCCAGTAGATCCAGAACAGCCACCCAAGTTGTTTAAACACACAACAAAGAATGTATTGGTATCAATGGTCTTACCCGGCCCAATGCAGGTATCCCACCAGCCAGGGCGTTTATCATCCATATTGTGATAGCCTGCGGCATGATGGTCACCACTAAGGGCGTGACAGATCAATATGGCGTTGCTGGCATCGGCGTTTAATTCGCCGTAGGTCTCGTAAATTAGTTCATAAGATTCAAGCACTCGCCCGCTTCGCAGGGTCAGTGGTTGGTCAAAGCGCTGAACTTTGGGGGTAATAACCCCCACGCTATTGGCTGGAATTTGTTCTGGCATGATTGTTCGTTGTCCTAAAAAGCAAGGAGGCAATTAATTATTGGCGTAGTTAGTGGTTGCGATTAAAGACCGATGATGATTCCAGCAGGCATACCGCTGGAAATTGCCAAACCACGGACCAATAGTACTTCTAATACCTGAATAGCCAGGAACATCATGATAGGAGATAAATCAATGCCCCCCATGTCGGGCATTAATTTACGAATAGGGCGCATCGCAGGCTCTAATATCTGATTGATTAAGATCAGCGCTGGGTTGTAAGAACTAGGAGCAATCCAAGAGGCAATGACAGTGATGAGCAATCCCCAGAAGTAGATTTTTAAAAACAGGCTCATTACACCAATAGCGGCCCAGATAATAACATCTGCCGGTGGTTGAAAGCCTTTGATCAGCATAATTAACGCAATAGCAATTGCTTGAACGATTAACGCCAATACCAGTGAAGCAACATCAATACCACCAAACCCAGGAATGATCTTACGCATTGGAATTAGAGGCGGGTTGGTTGCTTTCACAATAAACTGAGAAATAGGGTTGTAAAAATCGGCTCTCACCAACTGTAATAAAAAACGCAAAACTACTAAAAGTAGGTATAAACCGACCAAAGTATTAATAACTAAAAGGCCCGCCTGGGTAAAAGGGGTCATATATTTCTCCGAAAACGCAATAAAAGAGTGTTAAAAATGCCGTTAAAAACGTTGTTGAAAGTAAAGCTAAAACAACTTTGATTAATGCTTACAAAGATAGAGCTGATGGGGATAATTTTCTACCCCCTTTGTCTGTTAAAACTCTCTATTTATACAAATACTTACGCTTTAATTAACCGTTATTCACCCAATTGCTCGGCAAGTTCAGCAGAGCGACGATTGGCCGAATTTAGAGCTGCTTTTACCATGCCACGTAAATCGGCTTGTTCAAATGAATTGATCGCTTGTTCGGTGGTACCTCCGGGGGAGGTTACTCGACGACGTAGTTCGGCAACATCAACTTCGCTAGCCTTAGCCATGTGAGCTGCTCCTAGTGCTGTTTGAATGGTGAGTTCGCTAGCTGTTTCGCGACTAAGACCTAGCTCGATACCCGCATCTATCATCGCTTCCATTAACAAGAAATAGTACGCCGGACCACTACCAGAAACTGCCGTTACAGCATCAATTTCTGCTTCATTTTGCACCCATTGCACAATGCCAGCTGCTTTTAAAACGGTTTCGGCCAGATTTTTCTGCACGATAGAAGTTTGTTCATTGGCAAATAAGCCACTGGCACCTTGTTGAATCAAAGAGGGCGTATTGGGCATACAACGAACAATTGCTTGAGATTCACCTAGCCATAATTGTAATGATTTAAGGTTTATACCCGCAGCAATAGAAACAAATAAAGGCTGCTGCTTGTTGTTTTGCGAGTCTGCTGAGTTCATTTCTGCAGCAATAGAAAGCGCCACACTTTTCATAATTTGTGGTTTAACAGCCAGCACAACAACATCGGCATCTTTAAGAGCCGAGCCACTATTAATGGTTGTGCGTATTGAAAATTGCTGCTCTAACTGAGTACGCTGTAATTCATTAGGGTCGCTGACCACAATAGAATCTGCAGGATGGCCTTGAGCAATAAGACCACCAATAAGGCTGGTGGCCATGTTGCCGCCACCAATAAAACAAATATTACTCATTAAAACTCTCCATCATTAATCGCGTCTGCCAAATATATCGGTACCAATTCTAACCTCGCTGCTGCCATGTTTTATCGCCAGTGCTAGGTCGTTTGACATGCCCATGGATAATACTGTGCATTGCGGGTGATTGTTAGCGAGTTGCTGCAATAGTTGCTGCATTTCGTCAAATTGAGCTGCTAACACGTGTTCGCTGTCGGTAGCTTCTGGAATGCACATCAAACCTTGTAGTGAAAGTTGCGGTAATTGTTCGAGCACTTTGGCAAAGCTTTCGACTTGTTCTGGGGCAATACCGCTTTTTTGCGTCTCGCGGCTGATATTCACTTGGATCAACACTTTTAGTGGTGCCAATTCTTTTGGTCGTTGGTCGTTAAGTCGCTGAGCGATTTTTTCTCGATCTAACGTTTCTACCCATTGAAAATGCTCGGCAATAACTCGAGTTTTATTAGATTGGATCGGGCCAATAAAATGCCATTCAATATCGTTAAGATGAGCCAGTGCGGTTATTTTATCTACCGCATCTTGCAGATAATTTTCACCAAAGGCGCGCTGTCCAAGTTCATACAAGGTTGCGACCATATGCGCTGGCTTAGTTTTACTTACGGCCAGTAACTTAACCGATTCAACAGAACGGTGAGCCTGTTCACAAGCTGAGGAAATATGCCTGTTAACCGTGTTATATCGTTGCTCTAATGTAGACATTCTTAATAACTGCTTTAGGATTAGAAGGTTAGTCTTGGTTATTTAGACGAGTATAAGCGAAATACCGGTTTAGGTTGAGGAACATGTATGGATATTACTGAGTTATTGGCATTTAGTGCTAAGCAAGGCGCGTCGGATTTACATTTATCATCCGAAATGCCACCTATGATTCGAGTGGATGGTGATGTTCGTCGAATTAATCTGCCGGCGCTTAACCATAAAGAGGTTCACTCGCTAGTTTATGAAATTATGAATGATAAGCAGCGCAAAGACTTTGAAGAGTTTTTGGAAACTGACTTTTCGTTTGAAGTTCCTGGTGTTGCTCGTTTCCGGGTGAATGCGTTTAACCATAACCGTGGTGCCGGCGCGGTATTTCGTACTATTCCATCAAAGATCCTAACCATGGATGATTTGGGCATGGGGCCTATTTTTAAAGAGTTGGCCATGACTCCTCGTGGTTTGGTATTGGTCACTGGGCCAACCGGTTCGGGCAAGTCTACGACCCTAGCGGCGATGGTTGATTATATTAATGATACTAAATATGACCATATTTTAACCGTTGAAGACCCGATTGAATTTGTACACGAATCGAAAAAAAGTCTAGTCAACCAGCGTGAAGTGCACCGTGACACATTAGGATTTAACGAAGCCTTGCGTTCGGCCTTACGTGAAGACCCTGATGTTATTCTGGTAGGCGAAATGCGTGACTTAGAAACCATCCGTTTGGCGTTGTCTGCAGCAGAAACCGGTCACGTCGTATTTGGTACATTGCACACCAGCTCAGCGGCAAAAACTATTGACCGTATTGTTGATGTATTTCCTGCAGAAGAGAAATCCATGGTGCGTTCAATGCTTTCCGAGTCCTTGCAAGGCGTGGTCTCGCAAACATTGTTGAAAAAAACAGGCGGTGGTCGTATCGCCGCCCATGAAATCATGATTGGTACACCGGCAATTCGTAACTTAATCCGTGAAGCAAAAATTGCACAAATGTATTCGGCAATACAAACCGGTGGCGCATTGGGTATGCAAACAATGGATCAGTGTTTGCAAACCTTGCTGAGTAAAGGCTTGATCACTCGCGAAGTCGCCCGCGACAAAGCCAAAATGCCCGAAAATTTCTAATCTATAAGTTCATAATTATTAACCGTTTAAACGTTACATACTTTTATTAGCAATACACTGGGAGTGATCGCTCATGTCGATGGAAAAATTCTTGCGGGTGATGGTAGAAAAAAATGCCTCTGACTTATTCATTACCGCAGGTGTTCCGGCGTCAATAAAAGTTCATGGGCGCATTATGCCATTGACCAAGAGCCCGTTAGCGGCAGAGCAAAGTCGCGATATTGTTTTAGGTTTAATGAATCAAAAACAGCGTCAAGAGTTTGATCAACACAAAGAGTGTAACTTTGCCATTAATGCAACGGGAATTGGGCGCTTTCGTGCTAGCGCATTTTACCAGCGCAATGTTATTGGTATGGTATTACGCCGTATTGAAACAAAAATTCCTTCTGTGGATGAGCTTGGCTTGCCCGATGTAGTAAAAGAATTAGCCATGGCAAAGCGCGGCTTAATTTTATTTGTTGGGGGAACAGGAACGGGTAAATCAACGTCATTAGCGGCGATGATTGGTCATCGTAATATCAACAGTAAAGGCCATATCCTAAGCATTGAAGATCCGATTGAATTTATCCATCAACACCAAGGGTGTATTGTTACGCAGCGTGAAGTGGGGTTAGATACCGAAAGCTTTGAAATCGGCTTAAAAAACGCGCTGCGCCAAGCCCCTGATGTGATTATGATTGGCGAAGTGCGTAGCTCCGATGTGATGTCGCATGCGGTAACCTTTGCCGAAACTGGCCACTTAGCCCTAGCTACTCTGCACGCCAATAACGCCAACCAAGCGTTAGATCGGGTGTTACACTTTTTCCCACCAGAACGTCATCAGCAAATTTGGATGGATTTATCGTTAAATTTACGTGCTATTATTGCCCAGCAATTAATACCTACGCCCGACGGTAAAGGTCGCCGAGCCGTTGTAGAGGTGTTGATCAATACACCACTGGTATCTGATTTAATACGCAAAGGCGATGTGCATGAATTGAAAGCTCAGATGAGCCGTCAAAACGACGAAGGCATGCAAACTTTCGATCAAGCACTCTATGCCTTGTATGAATCCGGTGAAATTACTTATGAAGACGCAATTTCTCACGCAGATTCACCAAATGATCTACGCTTAATGATTAAGCTGGGTTCAGAGACAGATAGTGACCAGCTTAACGCGGCGTCTAAGGGGTTAACCTTACAGGATTAGTTGCGTAAACCATTTACATAGCCAGTGGTAAAGAGAAGCGCATACATTGCAGTCAACACAAAGAATACTTAAAACTTTAGCGCAAGCTTATGCTCAGCATTGGTGGCTGCCAACCATCATGGTGCTGTTGCTATTGCCCTTGGGTGCCAGCCATTTTTTACTTTTTCATACTTTAGTCGAGCTGTTTGCAATTACCATTGCTGTGATCAGTACCATCGTTGCTTGGAATACTTATGCCCTGGTAAAAAATCAATTTTTATGGATTTTGGGCTGCGGGTATTTTTTGATCGCCGGCCTAGATATGGCGCACATGCTGACTTTTGTTGGCATGCCTTTTATAGAAAATAATAGCGGCAATACCAGCTTGCAATTTGCCAGTGCGGTTAAGTTTTTTGAAGCGGTATTGCTGTTTTCGGCTCCACTTTTTATAAATGAACGTTATCAAAAGCGTAACTTTATTATTGCGTTAGGCTTTCTTGGCTTGGTGGCTGGCTGGAGTATTTTTTACGATTTACTGCCAGTGCTATACGTCGATATAGAAGGCTTAACCGATACCAAGGTCTATTTCGAGTACTTTATAGTCTTCCTATTAGCAATCGCATTGGTTTCTTTCTGGCGAGTACGTAGCAAGATAGAAAAGAGCATTTTTGTGGTGATGAATATTGCAATCACGCTTTCTCTTTTGTCTGCGCTGACGTTATCGTTTTACAGTGCATTTGATGACAGCATGATTATTGTAGGCCACATCTTAAAATTGTTGTCGTATTGGGCGGTGTACGTTGTACTTATTGAGTCGAGCTTGCGTCAGCCTTTTTTAAGCCTTGCCCGCGAAGCAAACACCTATGATGCGGTACCCGATGAAACAATTTTGGTCGATAAATTCGGTTATGTACGCCAAATCAACGAAGCCGTTCGCAGTGCTGCAGGTTATCCGATAGAAGCCATTGGCAGCCGTTGTCACACATTGCAGCATGACCCCGCAATCGCAGAAGAAAATTGTGAAATTTGTCGTTACATTAGCCATGGAAAGATACTGACTAATCAAGAGCTCTACATTGCACATACCCAGCAGTGGTATGAAATTTCACTATCGCCAATACGCTATCGTAATAATTCATTTGCTATGGTGCACGTGCGTAGAAATGTGACGACGGTTTACGAAGCACAAGAGCGCTCACAGCTATATAACCGGCTCTACTCAGTATTAAGCTATACCAACAAAGCGATTGCTGCGGCTGATTCTCGTAAAATGATGTTTGATGATATTTGTGCAATCGCCATTCAGTACGGTGGCTTCAAGATGGCTTGGATTGGTTTAGTGAAAGACAACCATATCAAACCACAGGCACATGCTGGTGATAAAGCGGACTTTTTGAACACACTCGATATTGTTTTAGATGACTCTGCTGTAGGCCCCGTTGGCCAAGCGGCCAAAAATAATAAAGTACGCTGCGTAAATAATACCCAAACAGAAGCGGGCTTTAGCCGTTGGCGCGATGCGGCAAAAAAACAAGGTTACAAAGCCTTAGCAGCAGTGCCTTTAACCCTAAATAATCAGGTGGTAGGGATTTTTTCAATTTATTCTGAGCTGCCTGATGCGTTTGACGACAAGATGTTAGCCTTGCTGGAATTACTGGGGCGTGATATCAGTGCTGCATTAAAACGCTTAAAAGAGCGGCAAAAACAAGAGTTTGCAGAGCGTAAAATCCAACAGTTGTCACAAGTTGTGGAGCAAAACTCGCACGCTATTTTGATTACAGATACCGATTTTAAGATAGAGTACGCTAATCGAGCCTTCACGGTCTTAACCGGCTATTTGTTACAAGAAATTATCAATAAAACTCCCGCTATTTTACGCAGCCAATATGCAGAAAATGAAACTTACAGAGAAGTTAGTCGTATCTTACGAACTGGGCGACGCTGGAGTGGCCAAATACGTAATCAGCGTAAAGACGGTAGCTTGTACTGGGCTTTGCAAACCATTACACCGATCAAAAATAATGAGGGAGAGATAACCCATTACGTATCAACCTCAGAAGACAACACCGATTTACACAATGCTCAGCAAACCATTGAACAGTTGGCTTTTTACGATCCGCTGACTAACTTACCAAATCGTCGTTTATTATCAGATCGCTTACAGCAAGCTATTGAGCACGCTCAACGTAACCCCGAAGAAATGGTTGCGGTTATGGTTTTTGATTTAGATAACTTTAAAACGGTAAATGATTCTTTGGGTCACAATTACGGTGATGAGTTATTAAAAGCAGTTGCTCATATATTTCAATCACAAGTTCGTCGAGAAGATACCGTGTCACGACAAGGGGGCGACGAATTTACGATTGTTTTAGCAGGAATGAAAACTAGCCAAAAAGTTGTTGATATTGCCACCAGTATTTTAGAAAAGTTATCCCAGCCAATTACGGTATGTGGCCATCAAGTGGTAATTGGCAGCAGTATTGGTATTGCGATATTTCCTGATGATGCTGATAACCCAGATGAACTGCTGCGCAATGCCGATATGGCGATGTATCATGCTAAAGACGAAGGTAAAAATAACTTCCAATTTTTTACTTCTGCAATGAACAAACAGGCACATCAGCGTTTGCTGTTAGAAAATAAATTACGCAATGCCATAGAGCAAAATCATTTTCAGCTTCATTATCAACCGCAAATTGATTTAAGAAGTGGTGAGCTGGTGGGGTTAGAGGCCTTGATTCGTTGGATTGATCCTGAGCAAGGCATGATCTCGCCTGCAGAATTTATTCCGCTGGCAGAAGACACAGGGCTTATCGGACAAATTGGTGATTGGGTTATTGAAACTGCCTGCAAAGAAATGAAAACCATGCACGACAAAGGTTTGCCCAAAATAAAAGTAGCGGTAAACGTATCGGCCTTCCAGTTTAGTCATGGTAAACACTTGACCAAGGTAATTGGCAGCGCCCTAGAAAAATATAACTATCCAGCCGAATTATTTTCATTGGAGTTGACTGAAAGCATATTAATTGAGGACATTAATGAAACCTTAAATGTACTTAATAGCATGCGTGACTTAGGGATTATTTTGGCCATTGACGATTTTGGTACCGGGTATTCTTCTCTTAGTTATCTAAAGCAATTCCCGATTGATATACTAAAAATTGACCAGTCTTTTATTCGTGATATCACCACTGACGACAGCGATAAAGCCATAGTCAGCGCGATAATTGCAATGGCAAAGCAGCTAGGTATTGAGGTACTGGCAGAAGGTGTTGAAGAAGTTGCACACCAGCAATTTTTACAATCACAAGGCTGCGATTATGTGCAAGGTTACTTGTACTGCAAGCCGATTCCAGCGGATACGCTTTTAACTCGTTGGCAAACGATCACACTGGCTTCAGCAGATGAATATTAAGTTTGATAGCTAATTAAGCGCGAAAAACTTCGCAGCCTTCACTTAACGTAAGTCGCACTTCTCCTACTAATGGCATGCCTAATACGGGGTTGTTTTTACCAGCAGAAATAAGCGTATCTTCTGTAAAAAGCACCTCGTTATTACTATTAACCAACACCATGTTGGCTAAATTCCCCACCTTAATTGCGGTTGTTAGGCCAAGAATATTCGCCGGCAATACAGAGCTTGCATTGACTAAAGCGCCCAAGCTAAGTTCATTGTTTTTAACTAATGTCAGCATCATGGGTAACCAAGTATCGAGTGTACTCATACCCGCTTCGGCTGCGGCAAATGGTGCCTTTTTAGCTGCAATATCATGGGCGCGATGGTTAGAGCAAATGGCCAACGTACCGTCGTTCACACCGTCCAGTAAAGCTAAACGATCGGTTTCGTTGCGCAGCGGTGGTTGCACATTAAAAGTACTATCAAAGCCATCCACGTCGGCATCGGTAAACAATAAATTAGCGATAGCAACATCGGCTGTTACCGCTAAGCCTTGCGCTTGCGCTTGGCGGATCATAGCAACTGAGCGAGCACAACTGAGTTGGCTGAAATGAGCGCGACAGCCTGTAAGTTCTACCAGTAATAACTGCTGAGCTAACGATGTTGTTTCGGCAACTTCTGCAATACCGGTTAGGCCAAGGCGGTTGGCGGTTGGGCCTTCGTGCATCTTACCACCACCACTGAGATTAACATCTTCGGCGGTTAGCATAATCAAGGTATCGTGAGTAGCTGCGTATTCCATTATGCGGCGAAGTACTAAAGCATTTTTTATAGGTGCGCGGGCATTGGTTAGGGCAATGCACCCAGAAGCCATTAAACCGTGCATGTTGGCGAGTTGCTCACCTTTAAGCCCTTGAGTAAGAGCGCCTAGTGGCAGTAAGTGGCTATTACCTGCATCATCGGATGCCTGTTGAATCAGATTAACCGCCGCTGGCGTATCGGTGATCGATTTATGGCTATTGGGTTGAGCGCACAACAAGCTAATACCGCCTTTGGCGGCAGCTGCAGTTTCGCTGGCAACATTATGGAAATGTGCGCTGAGGTCAATGATGCCCGGAAGCAATAAGGCACCGTCGGCATTAATAACCGTATTATTTGGATCTTGCTGGTTCAGTTGCTGACCTTCACCAGCAGCAACAATATGGCTGATGGTGCCATTTTCAATAATAACATCGACGCTTTTAAGTGAGCTTTTTGGATTTTCTTTGGTTAAGTCAGAATCCACTAAATGCACCTGAGTTAAGGTCATTGTGCTCATAGGGTTTCTCCTTGTGATTTTTCAGCGGCTTGTTCTGACGCTTGCCCACTCATCGCCATCGCCATGACGGCCATACGGACGGCGATGCCATAACTAACTTGGTTTAATATTACCGATTGCTGACCATCGGCGACTGCCGAGTCAATTTCTACGCCGCGATTAATTGGCCCAGGGTGCATAACAATGGCATCGGGTTTGGCTAATGCGAGTTTTGCTTCGGTTAAACCGTAGAGTTTAAAATACTCACTTTCACTGGGTAGTAAAGCATCTGACATACGCTCTTTTTGAAGGCGTAACATGATTACGACATCCGCATCAGCTAAGCCTTGTTCTAGATCGTAAAAAACCTTGGCACCCAATGCAGCCATTTCTTTTGGTACCAAAGTCGCTGGGCCAATAACTCGCACTTCTTTAGCACCTAAAGTTTTGAGTGCATGAATTTGTGAGCGCGCAACGCGGGAGTGTAAAATATCTCCGACAATGGCGACGGTTTGGCCCTCAATCGTGCCCTTGTGGCGACGAATGGTGAGCATATCCAACATGGCTTGTGTCGGGTGAGCATGGCGACCATCACCGGCATTAATAATAGCTACCCCGGGCGTGACCTGTTCGGCAATAAAGTGCGCTGCGCCACTGTCGGCGTGGCGTACAACAAACATATCGCTGTACATGGCTTCTAGGTTCCACAGGGTATCCATTAAGGTTTCACCCTTAGAGGTGGCCGAACGTGCAATGTCTAAATTTAAAATATCGGCACTCAAGCGCTTTGCCGCTAACTCAAAGGTAGAGCGAGTGCGGGTGGAATTTTCAAAAAACAGATTTACCACAGTTTTACCACGCAGTAAGGGGACTTTTTTAACGGCGCGCTCTTGTGTGCTAATAAACGAATCAGCAAGGTCTAAAATTTCGGTAAGCAGAGACTTAGTTAAACCTTCTGTGGTTAAAAAGTGTTTTAAACGTCCGTCTGCGGTGAGTTGCACCTGAGTTGGGTCAGCATGGCGTGTCATAGTGATAGCTCGGTTAATCGCTCGGTTAATCAGTGTTTAAGATTGATTTTCTAGGCTGAATGAAAAAGGTTTTGGTCCCGATAATTTGGCTTTTTTGTTGGCTGATAATGCTACTTTAGCACCTACAATATCTGCTTGAATAGGCAAATGACGGCCACCGATATCGAGTAAAATCGCTAAGTTAATTCGTCTTGGACGGCCATAATCAAAAATTTCGTTCATCGCGGCTCGAATCGTTCTGCCACTCATTAAAACATCGTCAACTAAGATAATGTCGCGATCTTCTATCGAGTCTGGAAGTTTGGAGCCTTGTGCGCGTATAGGCAGGCCGCGTTCGTCAAAGTCGTCACGATAAAAACTAATATCGATTATGCCAAGTTCAGGCAGTTCCAATTCTTCTTGTAAGCGCTGTGCTAACCAAGCACCACCGGAGCGGATACCTATTAATAACGGTTGCTGTAGATTGTTATCAGTTATGTAAGATTTAACATTGGCACCGAGTTGTTGAAAAAGTACCTCTGCATCAGGCAAAGAGTTAACAGTAGACGGCATAAATAAAATCCTTATTCGCTTTGCTCAATAGCGTATTGAGTTAGAAAGCTTTCTAAAATGAGTTGGGCAGCGATGCCATCAACAGAGTTCTCACCAAAATTTCGGCTGCCACCTCTGTTGATCATGATGCCTTTAGCTTCATAGCTAGTGAGGCGTTCGTCATGAGTAAAAGATGGTTTATGAAAGCGACCTTCTAGACGATTAGCGAATTTATTAGCACGGCGACTGAGATCACTTGGGCTGCCATCCATATTTAACGGTAATCCTGTTAAAAAAGCCTGCGGTTTCCATTCTTCGATGATCTTGCCTAAGTCTTCCCAATTAGGAATACCATCACAGGCTTTTATTGGTTCAATCGGCGTGGCTTTTCCGGTAACACGTTGGCCTACTGCAATCCCAATGCGTTGAGTACCAAAATCAAAGGCCATCCAGTGGTCATACACTTTTGCCATTATGCGTGACCTGCTTCAGAGCTTAAAAAACTCTCGTCGATACCGAGTAATTTGAGTGCGGCTTTATACATGTCTTTTTCTGCGGTGTTAAAAATAATGTGCTGATTCGCCTGTACGGTGAGCCAAGTATTATCCAACAGCTCCTGCTCTAATTGACCGGCTTCCCAACCCGCATAGCCAAGGGCAACTTTATAATGATTGGGGCCAGTACCTTCAGCAAGAGAGGTTAAAATATCTTTTGATGTACTGACATAAATGTCGTCGGTAACCGATAAGGTAGAGCGCCAATTGCCACGCTCTTGATGCAAGATAAATCCGTGGTCTTGATGTACGGGGCCGCCTAATAAAACGGTGCGATCATGGCCGTGTGGCCCATCTATTTCCAGTTGCTCTAAAACTTCACTCAAATTTAGTTCGGTAGGGTTGTTAAGTACAATACCCATTGCGCCGTTACCATCATGACTGCAGATATAGGTAACACTGTGATCGAAATTAGAGTCTTTAAGTGCAGGCATGGCAATCAAGAAATGGTCTTTTAAACTGCTAAATGCATGTTGATCAGCCATTAGTTTGCTTCCGTCATATAGCGATTACCTTTAAATTGCCAAGTGCGAATGATTTCTAAGAGATCAATGTCGCGTTTCATTTCTTCTGTAAAGGGCGCAAAAGGTGCAGAGCGCCGAACAATTCGGATGGCAGCATCATCGAGTACTTTTTTACCAGAAGATTCCAGTACTCGTAAGTTATTAATAGTCCCGTCAGGGTTGATCGATACTAACAAGCGCAGCGAGCAGTCATTAATACAACTTTCTGCTTCTCGCGGGTAATTAATGCGCCCCATATGTTCAATTTTACGCCGCCAACTATTCACATAATAGGCATCATTAGCCTTCATGGTTGAAGCCGCGGTAAGGCGTTGAATTCGTGGCGCTTTCGCATAAACCTGACGCATAGAATCCAGTTTGGCTTCTAGGCTTGCCATTTCTAAGCTACGTTCTAACAAAGATTTATGTGGGCCGTCGGGTGTGTCTGGTAGCTCTCTGGCATTTGATTGCCGAGTGACCTGTGTTTTAAACCGGCTTTCGTTAACAGTCGCAACCGGCGCAGCTTGTTTAGGTTTAACTCGAGGGGCGCTGGCTTGCTGCTCCATAGGCGAGGTTTTTTGAATATTGTTGGCATCAAAATCAGCATCGACATCTGTGGTGAGCATTTTAGCTTCGTCTAAGGTACCACTGCCTTGCTGGTTTTCTTGAGCTAAAAAATCGGCTTTTTCTGGTGCACTATCACTTTTATAGCTGGCTAGGGTGACTTCTAATGTTTGTGCGGTTTGGCTTTGATTCGTGGTGGTAAAGCTAATGCCTAAAATCAGCGCTGCATGCAGTAAAACAGCCAAGAAACCAGTAAAGGTTAGGCGGTCAGCGCTGGTAACGGTAGCGGAGCTACTCATGGGCGGTCTCACAGTTTACGTTGATGTTAAAAAGTTGCGTTACTAATTTATAGTATTTGTTCGCGGTACTTTAGCAGGTTTTGAGCGAGCATAAAGATACCGCGTTTAGTTTAACAGCGGACTTTCTGGAGTAAACAAGTGATTAGTTGCTCTGCGACATCAATACCAGAATCGCGACTTATTTCACGTACGCAAGTTGGGCTGGTCACGTTGATTTCAGTAACGTAATCACCAATCACATCAAGGCCAACAAAATATAAAGACTTTTGTTTTAAAATTGGACCAATCTTTTCAGCTATTTCACGCTCTTTGTCGGTCAACTTCATTGTTACCCCCGATCCCCCCGCTGCTAAGTTACCTCGAGTTTCACCATTTGCTGGAATGCGAGCCAAGGTATAAGGCACAGGTACGCCGTCGATAATTAGGATGCGTTTATCACCTTGGGTGATCTCTGGAATAAAACGCTGAGCCATAATTTGCTGTTGGCCATTATTGGTCAACGTTTCGATAATGACGCTAACATTGGGATCGTCTTGCTTGAGGCGGAAAATAGATGACCCACCCATACCATCTAAAGGTTTGAAGATAACGTCGCCATGCTCAGCATGAAAGGCTTTTAGTAAATCTGGTCGGCGCGTAACCGTTGTTGGGCTCATTAAATCGGCAAATTCCGTGGCAAACACTTTTTCATTACAATCGCGCAGACTTTGAGGTTTATTAGCCACCAATACCCCAGCTTGTTCAGCACGCTCTAAGATATAGGTGCTGTAAATAAATTCACTATCAAACGGTGGATCTTTGCGCATTAAAATGATTTGAAGATCGCTCAGTGGGCGTTCTACTGCGGGGTTTTTTTCAAACCAATTGTTTTCATCCATAGCAACGGTGATCGCTGCCATGCGGCCATAGGCGATGCCGTTTTGAATCGAAAGGTCTTGCTGCTCCATATAGAATAGTTCACAACCTTGTTGCTGGGCTGCAAACATAAGAGCTAGAGAAGTATCTTTATGAAAACTGATGTTTTCAATGGGGTCCATTACGATGCCAAGTTTAATGCTCATGCCTGCTCCAAAAATTCAAAAAGAAATAGTAACCAAATGATTTTACCCTATCTATTCAGACTTGCAGTGGAATTAATTATTCCAACCAGTTCTAAGTTTTGCTTGAATGCGTTGTTAAGCTCTATAATTCTGTGTTACAAAGGTTGTAATCAGCGTTACAAAGCAATAAAAACGGCGCTATTCTAACAATAATTATTAATGTGGACGGTTGAAGGCCTTATATGGACGATAACTTTGATAACCTGAAAGTTATGGTTATTGACGATAGTAAAACTATTCGTCGTACCGCCGAAACCTTACTTAAAAAGGTCGGTTGTGAAGTAATAACTGCAACTGATGGCTTTGATGCATTGGCGAAAATCGCTGACACACACCCGAATATTATCTTTGTGGACATAATGATGCCTCGTTTAGACGGCTATCAGACATGCTCTCTTATTAAAAATAACTCTAAGTTCAAAGATACTCCGGTCATTATGCTTTCGAGTAAAGACGGTCTTTTCGATAAAGCAAAGGGCCGTATCGTCGGTTCGGACCAATATTTAACAAAGCCATTTAGTAAAGATGAATTGCTTGGTGCAATTCGTAACTTTGTGAAATAACAAGTTTGTAAAATAATTTGTAGACAGAATTTAATATAGAGGTAATTAGAGAATGGCTCGTGTACTAGTAGTTGACGATTCTCCAACAGAAACTCAAGCTTTTAAAGTTATGTTAGAGCAGCATGGCCATGAAGTGATGAACGCTGAAAACGGCGCTGATGGTGTTGCATTAGCCCGCCAAGAGCTACCGGATGTGGTATTAATGGATATAGTAATGCCAGGCTTAAATGGTTTTCAGGCAACGCGCCAATTAGCCAAGGACCCAGACACTAAACACATTCCTATCATAATCGTGACGACCAAAGATCAAGAAACTGATCGTGTTTGGGGGAAGCGTCAGGGCGCGAAGGGCTATTTAGTTAAGCCTGTTGCAGCAGCACGCTTAATGGAAGAAATTGCAATGGTAATGGCAGATTAAATGATGTCTCCATTCGCTCTGTTAGTTAATATCGCTAAAAAAAGCCGAAGCAATGCCAATGAACTACCACAAAAATCAGAAGTGGTTACCTATTGGCGTGGCGTCGGCTTTATGTTGGCAGGGCAAAAATTTGTTGCGCCAATGGGTGAAGTAGGAGAAATTCTGCAAACTCCACGAGTCACTAAGGTGCCTGGTGTTCGTAATTGGATGTTGGGCGTTTCTAATATTCGCGGGCGCTTGGTGCCGATTTTAGACTTGGCAGGTTTGTTGTCCGTGCCATCGAAAGCCAGTTGGAAGACTCGTCGAGTATTGGTTATTGGTGAAGGTGATCAGCAAAATGGCTTATTAGTTGATGCGGTCTTGGGGATGCAGCAGTTCCCAACGCATTTAATGAATCAGCAAATACAAGTAGAAGCCAACTATGCGCCTTATGTGCAGGCTGGTTTTGAGAGAGATGGCGCCACTTGGCCCATTTTTAGTTTTACCGATTTGTCACAGGCAGATGAATTTCTGCAGGTGGCCGTTTAAGTAGTAACTTATTTTTTAATAAGTATTAATAAGAATCTTGCGATTCAGTCAATGGATTGCGCTGATATTAAGAATAACAAGCGTGCAGATAAGTACGGAGAGGTCGGAATGAGTAAAGAAACGGGAAGCGTTTGGTCCACGGTATTTGGAAACCCACGAGCAGGTTTCTTTACTGTGTTGCTGATTGTTTCAATATTGGCGTTCTTGGGGATAACAGTATTCGTTAACAACCAGGCTAACCAGGATCAAGAATATATAAGCCACTCTGGTGAATTAAGAGTACTTTCTCAAGAAATTGCTAAAAACTCAGTAGAAGCCGCCGGTGGTAAAGCCGCAGCTTTCTCTTTGTTACGAGATTCACGCAATAACTTTGAAACTCGTTGGGGTTACCTGAAAAATGGCAATCCAGAAACCGGTTTGCCAAGCGCTGATTTGGCAGTAATGTCAGACGTACAATCACTTTGGGATCAAGTATCGAATAACGCTGACCAAATTGTACAAGCACAAAATATTATTCTTTCGTTGCACGAAGTTGCGGCAACATTAGCAGAAACGATTCCACAGCTTCAGGTTGAATACGACGAAATTGTAGAAATTTTACTAGACAGTGGTGCTCCTGCTGATCAGGTTGCTGTTGCTCAGCGTCAGTCATGGTTGGCAGAGCGTATTGTACGTTCGGTTAACAAAGTATTGGGCGGTGGTGAAGATGCGGTTATGGCGGCTGATGCTTTCGGGCGAGATGCTTCGCTTTTCGGTCGTGTACTTAACGGTATGATCGAAGGTAACGTGGCAATGAATCTTAGCCAAGTGTCGGACGAAGAAGCTATCTTCGCTCTAGCCGAAATTGCAGAGCTGTTTGAATTCGTATCGGGTTCGGTTGATGAGATTCTAGAAACGTCACCAGAATTATTCCAAGTACGTGAAGCATCGGATGCTATTTTTGCTGATTCGCAATCATTGCTGGATCAAACATCTGCATTGACTGCAGGTTTTCAAAGCAATACCGAAGGACTAGGTTTACTGCAGTTGGTTGCTTACTTATCGGCACTTATGGCAGTAGCCGGTATTATTGGTTTGGGTGTTGTTTCTTACCAAGATACGCGTAAAGATTTAGCTGAAACGGCTGATCAGAACGAACAAAACCAGGTCGCTATTTTACGACTACTGGATGAAATTGCCGACCTTGCCGATGGTGACCTAACCACACAGGCAACTGTAACCGAAGACTTTACTGGTGCGATTGCCGACTCTATTAACTACGCAATCGACCAAATGCGCTCGTTAGTATTTGCGATTAACGAAACTGCTGTTCAGGTATCTTCTGCTGCTCAAGAAACTCAAGCAACGGCGATGCATCTTGCTGAGGCGTCAGAGCACCAAGCACAAGAAATTGCTGGAGCTTCGGCGGCGATTAACGAAATGGCTGTCTCTATTGACCAAGTATCGGCAAACGCCTCTGAATCAT
>OJCK01000147.1_pt1 | contig 35999 bp, 29 predicted proteins | sample 1592141 | NCBI WGS metagenome assembly OJCK01 (sample SAMN05416893, study PRJEB24817) | seawater metagenome | isolation source: Sea water | place: Canada:Atlantic | collected 2013-11 | reverse complement strand
TGCAGCGCAAAACACAAGCTTTGTTCAATTATTATCTTAGTTTACAACTATTCGCCCGTTTCACGCTAGTAAATAACCTGATCATTTACTCTAAACCCGAAAAATTGTGAAACTATGCTTAGATTCTCATTAAATTCATAAGCTTGCACTTAACAGTGAAACTATTTTATTTTAGGTTATTGATCACCGTTAAGTGTCACTTTGTATTAAAGCTAGCGTATTTGCGTTATTTAACCGTTAACCATTAAAAATAACGTTATCAAATAAACTAGCAAGCTTATAAACACTTATTTTTTGTACTAACACTCAGACGTAAATACGCTTAAAGCGGGCGCAGTAATTATATTTTGTTTAGTGTTTTTTTTGGCTTCAACATATTCAATACGGCAATTATCTACTGCAGAATAACTGTTGGGATAAATAATAGCTTTTGCAACTTGTGGGTTGCTAGTAATATGAAATTCTCCAGTGTTATCACTCGCAAACTTAGTATCTAAAAATGCCTTAAAAGCGGCCTCGGTTGCAGCAGGGTAGCCGTAAACAATATCAACCATGTTTTCTGAATCAAGCTCGATACTAGCATTAGCTTTATTATGCACATTTTTTATAATGGCTTTTCCATGCACAACGCTTATTTCAGCTTGAATTGATACTTGCAGTGTTTCAAGAATGGATGCGTGTGCCTCACCTTGAAGGTTTAAAAAGCGCGGGGCAAAATAAACAGCTAACGCACCAAAAGTGACAATAACAATTATTAGCTGCAGTAACGAAAAGCCAACCTGTTTTTTTATAAGTATTGTTTCTTGAAATTGCTTCTTCATAACTAAACTCCCTTTACAATTGGTTAACTTTAAAACATGTTTACCAATCTAGCTACTCAAAATTTAATCAACGCACTGTTACACACAACAATCCGTCGTAATTTTGGATAGCCCCTTTTGTTTATAAGCTATAAAATTGGTCATGTATTTTATTAATCCTTTTAATTGAGAAAAAATGCCTGCATCTTTCAAAATAAATGAAACCACTATTACGCAAACAATTGATGATCCGTGGTTAAAAAGTAAAGGCATTGAGTTACTAGTAAAACGAGATGATTTGCTTCACCCTCTAATAAATGGGAATAAGTGGCGCAAACTAAAATATAATTTATTACAAATGCAGTCGCAGAATAAAACTGAGCTACTTACTTTTGGTGGGGCGTTTTCAAACCACATACATGCATGCGCCGCAGCTGGAAAAATCTTTGGTTTAAAAACACATGGGATTATTCGCGGGCCTAACTTAGATCTAAGCAACCCAACAATTCAATTTGCACAGCAGTGTGGCATGCAGCTTCATGTTGTTAATCGCATTGAATATAAGTTACGAAACGATTCACAATACCTTGCTGAGCTTCAAGAGAAGTTTCCAGATGCGTATATTCTTGCCGAAGGCGGGACAAATACCTATGCAGTACCCGGTTGTGCAGAGCTTGCACAAAGTTTACCAGAACACGATTACCTAATTTGCCCCACAGGAAGCGGAGGGACATTAGCAGGGTTAATTGAGGGGAGTAATACAGCAACACAAATAATAGGAATTGCAGTTTTAAAGCAAGCGCAATATTTAATAGATGAAGTCCGGGAGCTAAGCTGCAAAGCAAAGTCACAAACTAACTGGCAATTACTTTGCGACTTTCATGGAGGTGGTTACGGTAAATTTACCCCTGAGTTATGGGCGTTTTGCCAATATATGGATATTACACACAATTTACCATTAGAGCCTATTTATAGTGGTAAAATGATGTACGCAATATGGAACCTAATAGAGCAAGATTATTTCCCTTCTGGCAGTAAAATAATTGCGATTCATACCGGTGGCTTGCAGGGGCTAAAGGGTCTTAAATACAGAAAACTAATTTAGACATACTTCTTTTCGGTTAAGCCCCATTGCATAAGGCGTTAATTTACAAAGCTTAAATATTTTAATGAAAAACAGCCTGAGTTAGCTCTTGTAAAGGCTCCGAAAAATAAAAACCTTGTGCGCCAGCAACGCCCAATTTAGTTAACATAATGAGCTCTTTTTGAGTCTCAACGCCTACGGCATAAACAGGAAGGTTTAACATTTTACCTGCATCAACAATCTCTTTAATACATTTTTGATTATGCGATTTTTCATTAACTAAGTGAACGAGTTCATAGCTTAGCTTTAGGCCTATTACCTCTTCACAGTGAATAAACAAAGGAATGTTTTCACTCGTTTTTACATTATCAATAATAATATTAGATCTGTGTTTTTTTATTGTATTTAACGTAGTTGATAACGCATTTTTGTTGTTGCAAAAAAAAGACTCACTCATTTCAAACTGTAATTGACAGCTTAGATTAAGCTTATCCATTTGCATGGCTAACCAGCTCCAAAACTCATCGTTAAGCCAGTTTTTAGGATGCATATTAATACTTACGCTCAAAGGCGACTTCTCTGCCATTACTAGTGTTAGTATTTGCGACAATACCGCCTTATCTAGAATTAACGCGTCATCTTTACTCTCAACTTGGTTAATAAAATACTGAGCAGCTAGTAATCCATGCATGTCGTGTCTTACTCTAATTAACGCCTCATGCTGGATAATATCACCACTAATCAGATCGAAAACAGGCTGAAAAGACAGCATAAATTTATTTTTCTTAATATTGTTTATAACCTGCTCATTACAAAATAACACTTCTTGGCTTTTGCTCAGCGCCAACCGGTGACGGTGTAATAACATACTATTTTTTGAAAGCGTTAGGGCCGACTGCGCTATTTGCAAAACCTTTGATTGATCTGCTCCTAGACGAAAATTACACGCCCCCAATTTAACATGCTTACGAGTCGTATTTTTTTGATGGCTTTGGCACACATTAAAAATTATTTTATGCAAACGCTCCGTGTACCGATCAAGCTCTGCAATAGGTACGTTGTAAAGCATAATGGTTAGCTTGTCTGGATTAATAAGTTTCACAGCTACTTTTTTTATCTCTGGAATACCTTTTAGAATAAAAACTTTAAAACTAGTTTCTAAGTCAGTATTTTTGTCAAACTTACACTCCCAACTGACCAAAACAAACAAACTATGATACTGTTCAGCGGCAGCATATAGTGAGGCTAACTCCTCACTTTCAACATTTTTAACCACATTTAAATTGGAAATACTACTAGTCAATTTTGCCGGCTTGTGATGACGACTTCGGTGTTTTAATTGTCTAAAGTTAGCAGCGCTTCCCCAACGGTATAATGAAATAGCGGCACCCACTATCACCAGGTTAAGTAAAATAAATAAGTAGCTTTCCATTATCCACACAGGTGAATGGTAAAGGCCTAAGTTCAATGTTTTATATGAAAACACCTCAAGCTGCGGCTTTATAATATTTTTAAAGTGGAGGGAAGACGACTCAGGTGCAAGCATAAAGCCATTGCTTTGTGCTAAAACAGACAGTGTTTTTTGATTCAAAGGGGCATTTAATTGTAACTCATAAACTTGCTTTGTGAGCTGCTGGCCAGCGCTATGTACTTTTAAATGTAACGCATTGCTTAAAATGAGGTTAAAGCCAATAAGCGATACAACAAGCATGACCAAACAAATCGGCTTAAAATATCTTAATAACCAATACTGCCCCTTAGACATAACTCACCCACACGTAATATTAGTCACTAAAGTGTTGTTCAAAAAAGCCATAAGCACAAGGTAGCCAATTAACTTTAAATGTAAAACAGTACTTAAGCTAATTACCATTATTAGCAACACGAGAAAATTGGCTAACATTGATGGAGTTAAAGACATAAAAAAGCCGCTTAATAGCGGCTTTCTATAATTTATTTCAACATTCTTTCTTTGGTTAAAATGGAAATGAACACATAAACCCGCAACAGGGTGAGTGAGTGAACCAAAAACTCTTTTAAAACATAATCTAAATAAGCAGCTTTAAAAATATTATATATACTTCAATCGAAATTTGTAGATTAACTGCATTTATTGGGCTTTAAACTACGTTTAATCTACATTTTAAGCTTGGCTATAGGAAGTGTTAGTTAAGCTCATTACCACTCTAATTTACCTGACATTTTATCAATATCAGATGTTTTTGCTAGCGTTTTAAACTGATAAAACTCATAACCAAATGACTTCTCAACCAAAACATCTCTAACGAACTGATGTTCTAATTTATCATCAACTGCTTGTGGTTTTAAAGCAACTACAGCTTCTCCTTTCGCTTGTACCGATGAATATAACACCCCATCAGCCTTTCCATCTATGAAAATAGAGCTAAGAACTGATGTCACTTCATATAAACGCTCGCTACCAGCACGAGACAAAATATCAGCAAAGAACCGATCAGTTAAGTCAAAAGCTAAAAGCAATTTAAGGTCAAATTTTTGAACCATATGCTCTCTAACCTTTTTACAGTAGTCAAAAGCATCGTTCTTTAAATAATATGGCTTTTCATTTCGCCTGACTTGATCCCATAAACCAATAATTCGTACATTTAGATCACTACCTGAGATTTGATGAGAGCGCATAACATTAAGGCGATCAAGCTGTTTAGCTCTAGCTTCAGACAAAACAACTCGAAGTGCAGTATCATCTTGTCTAACGGCTACAGAAGCATAAAACAGTGATTGCCCTGATAAGTTCATTCTCCCAGCTTTAGGAAACGTGTCGGTAGTCTGTTTAATATATGATAATTCATCAACATTATTAAAGTTTTTACCTTCACAAAGGCGAACTCTTAAAAGCTCCATCTCCTGCAATGGGAAATCGAGTGTAATTGTCAAATACCCAACCAAACAATCTAATTTTTCTGCTATTTCATGGTTAGAAAGTTCATGTATGCCATTTATATGATCATTTAACTGCCGAGTATAAACAGACGAGTTTAGTAAGGCGGTATCACCGCATTCTCTTGTTGCCTTATCATCAATAAAATTAACTAATTCAGATTCTAAATTCATCTGTTCGACTTTTATTATTCAGCAACAACAAGCACAACACTATTAGAGATACTTTCTATCAGCTCTGTTTTTTCTAAGGCTTTTTGCTTGGCTGGTTCAATATAGTCGACACCGTGATTTATCAACATTGGTAATGCATAAGCTATCTTAACTGCATAATTGACATTTTGTGCCAATGTTCCCGTGGACTTAATAGCTGCTGATTGATTTAATGATGCTGAAGCAATGCCAATGACTACACCTTGATCGTTTACCATTGGGCTACCTGAGCTTCCGGGCTGGATAGGGGAGTCTATTTGAAAATACCTAGTATCACCTCTTATGCCAGAATTGGCATTAATATACCCAAATGTCGCTTTTTGTTCGTTGCCTTGTAAGCCTATATTTGGATAACCTAAAACAGCAATTTCAGTTCCTTGCTTAGTTTTGTTTTTAAGCTCAATTGCTAAACCTTCAACCACATCATTTATTTTTAACAAAGCAATATCATTGTTAGGGTCATGATCAACCAGTGAGGCTGATACAGATTTACCATTTAGGATAATTGAAATTCTTGATGAGCCTTTAATTACATGGCTATTGGTTAGGACATAACCATCATTTGAAATAAAGAACCCCGTTCCTGTTGAAATACCTCTCAACTTTTCTGGTGTTGGTTTTGTATGTGACTCCGCAGATGAAGTTGTTGTATATAAGGCATCATATTTTTTCTTCATTGCTAATGCATATTGTCCACTTTGATAAGCTTTATTTGCTGCTTTAGATCCTTCTTCACTGACTGCCATCAAAGAGTTTATATATGAATTAGGTAGTTGAACATACTCTTGCACAGAACCATATTCATACCTTTGGTGCCATAAACCTTGTGAAGACTTTAAAACAACAAAGCCATCGGGTTTATCTGTAGAGGTGTTTATATACCCCCAAGCATTAGTAGTATTTATCGAATTAGTATCATAACTTTCTACAGCTCCAAAGAAATAGTTGTTCCCAAAGTAGCCAGTGTGTTTAGCAGTCCCGTTATTATATTTTTTATAATTTGTTCCTACAGTTATACCAGTCTCATTATCTGCTTCACCAGAAACATATAAAAAATCTACTTCTCCGTTATCTTTTACTGTAGCGTAATTATCTAGAGTTTTAAGCGGTTTACCAGCTTCTCTTTTATACTGACCAAACTTAATATTATTTGCTCCATGCACACCACTATAATAATATTGCTTCGAAATACCACCTTCTACATATCCTATTTCAAAGCTTTCAACAGCCCCTATGTTAGCAACCATCTTCCCCAGACCAGAGGCTTTACCATTGTCACATTCACCATCCCAAGTAATACTGTAAGGTTGCTTATCCTGAGTCTCGGGAGCATACCCTTCCATGAGTATTTCACACTTTTCTTTTTTATTTGTGGGTTGCTTCCACTGTGAACTATATATTAGCTCTTCACTTGGTTGTAATTTAGTCTTAAATGAGGGGATTTCATTTTCGGATATTTTTCGATAATTAGGAGTGCTGTTACAACCAGATATTAATACACACATCCCTATGGCTAATGGCAACAACTTATTCATACAAAATCCTTTTATTAATTTGAGTCATTTTTACAATAGATAACAATAACTAAATAGTAATAATATGTCATTAACCTTCCATAGAAAACTTCGAATTCGTACAGATTCATTACAATGTGCCATTATCAATTAAATTTTTACCAAAAAAAATTACGTTAATTCATAGGCAGAGATAATTCTTTCATTAAGATAGATCTTTCTGTTTAATGCCTTTAAACCAACAAAAATTGCTTTTTCAATAACCCTTTTACCTCCCATTAGCACTAACCTTTCACTCGGTCGAGTTGATGCTGTACAAAGCAAAGTCTAATCAATTATTCGCTCAGCTTCATTAGGTAACATAACAAACAGTTAGGCCATTGGGAGCCTTGTGATTTATGTATTGTAATAGCATAACCAAGGTGCAGTTTTTCCAATAGTTCAGCAGTGAAATTAATCAAAGTATTATTCACTTCAATAACTCCAACAGCACCATCTTTATCACCCTGTTCAAAAACATCAATACCCCCCCTAAGTCACCATTTCTAAGTTCTACCTCTTCATCATAATTATTCGCGGTGATTAATACAGGATCATCTTTCAATAATCGTGAGCCAGTTGATTGAATCCAAGGAATCCAGCCCCTAAATGAATCTTGAAAGTAAGTAGCTTGCCTGTTATTGCCTACTGATGCTTACAGCTCTAGATTTAGATTGTCTACGCCAAATTTACCTTTTCTAATGGGTGAAAGAACAATGCTTTGATCAATACCGCTAGACTCTTGCTAAAGCTTGATAAGCCTTTCGACAGTCGGTTTAGTTTCAATCGAGCAATCACTACTTTCTCTTAGTGTATTTTTAGTAAACTCTGGAGGCCCAAGCTTCCCATTTTTTACTGATGTCGAAAACCTGTGTATTCCGCTTTCCTCGCTTTGCCATTTAACCTACGTTAAGTTAAAAAATGGTATCTGAGTATCAGTTAAGATGTGGAATACCAAGCCATTAGCAACAGGCGGCAATTGAGCTGCGCCACCATAAAAATCACAAAAAGACCTGCAAAAACAAGACCTTAACGATTTTCACTCTAATTTTCAAGTGTATTTTTACACTTTTAAATATACAAAAAAATCCCATTTTTCATTATAAAAATAGCGAAAGCTAATGTTTATAAGGAGCTATGGGATTCTTAACTATTTTAAATCTACAAAAACAGCTTTATCAGAAATTAAAACGGAATGTCGTCGTCAAAATCTATTGTTGGTTCCATTGGGTTTGATGCGCCGCCTTGTGGTGCATTTTGAGGCTTAGGTGCAAAACCACCTTGCTGCTGTGGTGCACTATTTTGCTGTGGAGCAAAACCACCGCCTTGTGGCTGATACTGGTTATTTTGCTGTGGTGCAGGCGCCGATTGAGGCTGTGCAGCAGGTGCAGCTTGCTGCTGTGGTGCATAACTACCTTGCTGGTTTTGATTATTTTGTGAATAGCCGCCTTGTTGGCTACCTTGATTACCTTGATAACCACTGTTTTGCTGGCCACCTTGATTGCCTTGGTAACCGCCACCACTTTGCTGGTCTCCACCGCGAGCACCTAGCATTTGCATTTGACCTGTAAAGCCATCAACAACGATTTCTGTGGTGTATTTTTCTTGGCCTTGTTGATCAGTCCATTTACGTGTTTGAAGTTTACCTTCTACGTATATTTGTGAACCTTTACGACAATATTCGCCTACAATTTCAGCCAGTTTCCCAAAAAATACAACACGGTGCCATTCAGTTTTATCAACCATTTGGCCAGTGTTTTTATCTTTATAGCTGTCTGAAGTTGCTAAGGTAATATTTGCTACACCGTTACCGTTAGGCATGTAACGAACTTCAGGATCTTGCCCTAAATTACCAACCAAAATTACTTTGTTCACACCGCGTGCCATGAAACCATCTCCTATAAACGTTAGATTAAACCAGCGACTTTTCGCGCTTGGTCTAGGTCAAATTCTTTATCATTAATCTTTAAGTAGCTACGGCTTTCGTCGCGTACTACTGTTGCTTCTATTACACCGGGTAAAGCAACTAACTGAGAAGCCAGTGTTTGGGCATGCTCCTCAGAACTTAATTTGGTCATTAAACTAATAACTTTACTTTTGGGTGGTACTTCCATTTTCCACGCAACAACAAGCCATATTAACCCAACAAGTGCCGCTGCCGCAAACACAGCTTGCGTACTTGTAGTTTGGGCAACATAACCACCTAACACCCCGCCCAAAAAGGCACCTAAAAACTGGCTAGACGAGTACCCGCCCATGGCTGACCCTTTTTGGCTAGCAGGCGCTAAACGCGAGACAAGCGCGGGCATTGTTGCTTCTAAAAAGTTAAACGCAACAAAATAAAGCAACATACATATTGCAATTCCTACCACACTATTAATCCATACTGACATGGCAAGCATGCTGACTGTTAACAGCGCTACAGAACTTATAAATGCTTGCTTTTCTTTTTCTTTTTTTATGGCCACAATCATAATGGGCACCATTAATAGAAATGCTAAAAGCAAGACTGGAATATACAAATACCAATGTTGTTCTGCCGCTAGGCCTTCTTTTATTAGCTGGCTGGGTAACACAACAAAAATGGTTGTTAATGTTAAATGCAACAGTAATACACCGGCATTTAAGCGTGCTAACTGCGGGTGTTTAATCAGTTTTTTAATATCGCTAAAGCTTGCAAGCGTGTCGCCTTTGGGGGCTTTATTAACCGCTTTGGGCACTAAAAACGTAATAATAAAAATACCACATACCGCAAGTATTGCTGTTAGCCAAAAAACGCCAGCAACACCCCACGACGCGGCAACAATAGGCCCTAATAACATAGCAAAAGCAAAGCTCATGCCTATACTCATACCTATAACCGCCATTACTTTGGGTCGCTGTTCATCTCGGCTTAAGTCGCTGGCAAATGCAAGTAAAGCACTAGCAATAGCGCCCATGCCTTGTAATGCACGCCCCACAGTTACCATTTGGATAGATTCAGCTAATGCGGCTATGACTGAGCCAATAGCAAACACAACTAAGCCACCAATAATAACTTTTTTACGGCCTATTTTGTCTGACAAACGGCCCATAGGTATTTGCAACACAGCCTGCGTTAGGCCATACGCACCAATAGCAAAGCCAATCCAAATAGGTGAAAAACCGTCAAGCGACTGACCATAAATCGCTAATACCGGCATCAGCATAAATAAGCCGAGCATTCTAAATGCAAACACACTCGCTAGCGATACCGCGGCGCGCTTTTCTCGTGAATTAAGTGAAGATGCAGTCATTATCAGCTAAATCTTACGATGTGAAAAAATTAGGCAAGGATTCTACCACAAGCTTGGCAATAATTAATCGCTTAAAGCTAAGGATTTTTCATGATCAAGGATTAATATTGCAGCGTATTATGAGATACTCAGTAAATAATTTTGGTAATTAACGAGATAGCATGGAAAACATTGAAGTCCGAGGCGCCCGTACGCACAATTTAAAAGACATCAGCCTAACCATCCCACGTGATAAATTAATTGTTATCACAGGCCTATCTGGTTCGGGAAAGTCATCACTTGCATTTGATACTTTATACGCTGAAGGGCAACGCCGGTATGTTGAATCACTTTCTGCTTATGCAAGACAGTTTTTATCCTTGATGGAAAAACCCGATGTTGATCATATTGAGGGACTGTCTCCTGCAATTTCAATAGAACAAAAATCAACTTCGCATAATCCGCGCTCTACCGTAGGTACCATTACCGAAATATACGATTACTTACGTTTAATGTTTGCCCGTGTGGGCGAACCTCGTTGCCCTACACATGATTTACCTTTAGCCGCACAAACAATTAGCCAAATGGTTGATACCGTTTTAGCGCTGCCAGAGGACACTAAACTGATGCTTTTAGCGCCAGTGGTTAAAGACCGTAAAGGTGAGCACGTTAAATTACTTGAGCAGCTTGCAAGCCAGGGTTATATTCGTGCCCGAATAGATGGCGAAGTGTGCGACTTATCAGATCCGCCAACGCTTGAACTTCATAAAAAACATACTATTGAAGTGGTTGTTGACCGCTTTAAGGTAAAAGACGGTCAACAGCAGCGTTTAGCTGAGTCGTTTGAAACAGCACTTGAAATGTCGGGCGGCGTAGCAAATGTAGCTTACATGGACGACAGCAGTATTGAAGAAATGCTGTTTTCAGCCAACTTTGCCTGCCCTACCTGTGGCTATGCAATGACCGAATTAGAACCGCGTTTATTTTCGTTTAATAACCCTGCCGGTGCGTGTCAAAGTTGTGATGGTTTAGGCGTACGCCAGTACTTTGATCCTAACCGCGTAGTGCATAACCCAGAGTTAAGCTTAGCCGGAGGTGCTATTAAAGGGTGGGATAAACGCAGCTTTTACTACTTCCAAATGCTACAAGCAGTAGCAGAACATTATAAATTTGATTTAGACGTACCTTTTGAAAAGCTGGCTAAAGATTCTCAAAAAATTATTTTAGAAGGTTCAGGCAGTACAAAAATAGCCTTCAACTACCGTAACGACAGAGGTGATTTAATCACACGCAACCACGAGTTTGAAGGCGTGTTAAATAACATGAACCGTCGCTATCGCGAAACTGAGTCAAACTCGGTACGTGAAGAGCTCGCTAAATATCAAACCAGCCAAGCCTGCCCTAGCTGTAAGGGTTCACGTTTACGCCAAGAAGCACGCCACGTATTTATTGGCCAAACTAACTTACCTGCTATTACGACCATGAGTATTGGCGAAGCGATGGATTTTTTCGAGAGCTTATCGTTAAGTGGCCAAAGAGCACAAATAGCAGAAAAAATTCTTAAAGAAATTCGCGACCGTTTATCGTTTTTAATCAATGTTGGCCTTAATTACTTATCGCTTGAGCGCAGTGCCGATACCCTCTCTGGTGGTGAAGCGCAGCGAATTCGTTTAGCCAGCCAAATTGGTGCGGGTCTTGTTGGTGTTATGTATGTATTAGACGAACCATCAATTGGTTTACACCAGCGAGATAACGACCGTCTATTACAAACATTAGTGCATTTACGCGATCTTGGTAACACCGTTATCGTTGTTGAACATGATGAAGATGCCATTCGCGCCGCCGATCATATTATTGATATTGGCCCAGGTGCGGGTGTGCACGGCGGACATATTATCGCACAAGGTACACGCGACGATATTTTAGCAACCAAAGACTCAGTAACTGGCCAGTTTTTATCAGGCGTGCGAAAAATAGAAGTACCAAAAGAGCGTAACCCAACCGGCGATAAATGGCTTGAGCTATTTGGCGCAACAGGTAACAACCTTAAAAATGTCGATTTAAAAATTCCATTTGGGTTAATGACCTGTATAACAGGGGTGTCGGGCTCTGGTAAATCAACACTTATAAACGATACGCTATTCAAACTAGCGCATACTGAATTAAACGGCGCAACCACAGCAGAAGCTGCACCGTATAAATCAATTAGTGGTCTTGATCATTTTGATAAAGTAATTGATATTGACCAAAGCCCTATTGGCCGTACACCACGCTCAAACCCTGCTACCTATACCGGTATTTTTACGGGTATTCGTGAGTTATTTGCGGGTACACAAGAATCACGCTCTCGTGGATATAAAGTGGGTCGCTTTAGTTTTAACGTTAAAGGTGGACGCTGTGAAGCCTGCCAAGGTGATGGCGTAATTAAGGTAGAAATGCACTTTTTACCTGATGTATATGTCCCCTGTGATGTATGTAAAGGGGCACGCTACAACCGCGAAACTCTAGAAGTACAATACAAGGGTAAAAACATTCACCAAGTACTCGAAATGACCGTTGAAGACGCGCACGACTACTTTGATAAAATACCTGCAATAGCCCGTAAGCTTAAAACGCTAATGGACGTTGGTTTATCGTATGTTCGCTTAGGACAAGCAGCTACTACTCTCTCTGGCGGTGAAGCTCAGCGTGTAAAACTTGCCCGTGAGCTTTCTAAACGCGATACAGGTAAAACACTGTACATACTTGATGAGCCGACAACCGGCCTACATTTTGCCGACATTGAACAACTGCTTGTTGTATTACATCGCCTGCGCGATCACGGTAACACCATCGTGGTTATTGAGCATAACTTAGATGTGGTTAAAACTGCAGACTGGGTGGTTGATTTAGGCCCTGAAGGTGGCGCTGGCGGCGGTGAAATACTTATTGCAGGTACGCCTGAAGAAGTAGCCGAATGTGAGCGCTCGCACACAGGTCATTACCTAAAGCCATTGCTTTAATACCAATAAAAAACACCAAGTAATTTAACTACTTGGTGTTTTTTATATTTGGCTCCCAACTGTTAGTCCTTGATAAACTTTTTATTCATCCCAACTAATTTGTATAATTTGCATATCTTTGTATTTAGCACCCGTAAATAAAATTTCGTTATCTGAACTCACCTCAAAAGTGACAGGCCGAAAGTCCACGTGTGTATCTTGCACGGTACCCTCTTTTAAATTGAGCCTAGCAATTCTTGAAATAGAATCTGAGTAATAAAAATAGTCTTTGCTTACTCCATATACATTCGCCTTTCTGGCATTTTTAGGTAATGGCCAGCTTTGCTTATCTGAGAGACGAATTAACTGATCAAATGTTATTGCGTAAGCGTTCCCTTCACTATCTGAAATAAGCTTATTGGCTTTAATGTCTTCAATTACGCGAGTATCTCGGGTTAGCAAGTTCAACTCAACGACTCTATTTTTTGAATCAAGCTGCTCAATATAAATAATACTTTCGTTATTTTTTGACCAAATATAACTCTCTATTTTACGCCCACTTAACATCTCTAACGGGTAGAATTTTTGCGTGTTTAGGTCATAAAGTGAAAAGCGCTTATTTTTTATTAATAATATACGCCTCTTATTAGGAGATACTTTTAAACCTTTAAATTTATAGGTAGAGGAGTCATCGTCGTAATTAAAAAAACTAAGTTGCTTAGTTAGCCCATTTTGAGCAATCCATAATTGGCTGCTACCAGAGCGCTCTGATACAAAAACATGCGCTGGCCCAGCTTTATTTATTACTTCAACAATACTGTAGTCGTCATTATCACTTTTATACAAAGGTTCATAAACTGGATTGTCACCAAAGGTATCCGTTGCTTTAATTAATGAAAATGCTTGTGTTTTATTTGCTGAGTAAAACAGACTATTAGCAGACTGAACTGCAATATAATAAGGTGAAATTGCGGGGGTAACATTTAGAGTATGTTTAATTATATTATTTTCATTAAACGTAATGCTTGAAAGGTCAGAGTCTTCAAACACAATGACGCCTTGATCATTTGAAAGCCAATCGAACGCGAAACTGATGGTTCTTCTCTTTGCCTTAAATAATCGCTTAGTCTCACGTGTGTTAAAGTCGTAACTAAATACAGAAAATGGCTGGCCTTTTTGGCTTAATATGTACGCTATTTTATTACCCGAATGAGATAAACGCGGCATTATTACACCATACATTACACCTGGCGGAGGAATAACAATCGACTCTTTTTGTAATTCTAAATCGAATTTATATAACCCTGAGCCATCTTGCTCATTTTTGTACTCGGTATAATAAATATACTCCCCATTTTGATCTAATTGCGCATAACCTGTGTATCTGAGGTCGCATTTTTTTATAAGTTTAGCGTCTCCAATAATAGGAAACTGGCTTAAATCAACTAATACCATTTCGCATTGCTGCTGTTTTAAGTTTGTCGCTTGTAATAGCACAGCATGTTGGTTTAGCTGCCACGATAAAATAGATACCTGAAAACCAGGATATGTAATTTCTACTTCTCGCTGATCAGAAAGTCGCTTAACAAATGCACGATTAAAATCCTGTTCAGGTTCAACATTGGTATAAGCTAAATAGTGTTTATCTGAAGATAGCTCAGGGTGAACCTCACTACCTATATTCCACGTACTCGCAACCTTATTTACCGTAACTTGTTTAACTACATCACCAGCGCCTTCACTTGTATAAAACAGTACCAACCACACAATAGAGCAAATACAGGTGATGACTAATAACGTATAAGCCAAAAACGGTTTAATATTCTTTTCTGGAACCGGTTTTGAAATAGTCGCAGTAGTAAAATCATCACTATTTGTAGTGTCAGTAGCCGAGTCAGATATTGAGTTTACAGGCTTTTCAGTAACGCTTTCTCGTGTTAACTGTTCAGGTATTACCGTAAGGCTATACCCTTTACGGTAATGCGTTTTTAAAAGCGGTGCTTTTTCAGTTGGATGAGCAAGCTGTTTTCTTAGCTCTGAGATAGCTCGGTTAATCGCGTTATCGTCTACATAGCTTTGTTGCCATACACTTTCGATTAGCGCTTGGCGGGAAACTATTTGTTGAGGCTTATTTACAAAGTGCAGTAATAACTTTACTAAAAGTGGATCTAATTCCCTTTCTAAGTTATTTGAAGTAATCACACAGCGATTACTTATAAATTGCCAAGGTCCGATTTGATAATTCATAGTCTTTAAGTATTTTTATTTTTATAAACCGTACCACATCAACTCATTATTGTGTATAAAAAGCATTTAAAACCTTATATTAACAATATAAGGTTTTACGCTAACCCATTAAATTAAAACAATTAAATACGATTAAAACCTTATCTATTAATTGCTCATAACTAGATAAGCGACTCTCAGTAAATTCAGCGATATTCTTTAAACCGTCATCAACAAGCAGCTTACTAAAAATCATTTGCGATTCTAAATTAGCTGCAATTAAAAATATAAAAGGTTTAATTATGAACAGCACAATGAAAAAAGGTCTATCTACTTTACTACTAGTAACTGCTTTTAATACTACATCAGCCTTCGCAGTTGATACGAAACAACACATATTTAAAAAGAGTGTTGAGCAGTGTGTAATTGGTGAACATACAGAAACAAACAAACCAACTAACAAAAAGCAGCAAAAAACTAACACAGTAAATGCAACTGAGTCTTTAAAAACTCATGTCGATACGCAAACACTGCTTTCTTCAATAGATGAAAAAATATCAGCTGAACTTGATTCTTCAATGAGCAAAATAAACACAGAAATTGACGAAAACCTTTCAAAAGTAACATCGTCAATTACTGCTTATTTCAGCAATATTTTATCTAACTAAAAACAACAAATTTTAAAGTATTAGGAAGTTATTATGAAAAATTTTACAAAAAAATTAGTATCTGCCAGCGTTTTACTTGGTTGCAGCTTGGTAGCAAATACAGCACAAGCTCAAAGCTCTGTATGGCAAGTAAGCAAAGGAGATGACTCGTTATTTATTGGCGGTACTGTACATATTTTGCCTAAAGCTGAAATGCCATTACCTGTTGAGTTTAATCATGCTTATGAACAAGCCGATACAATTGTTTTTGAAGCGCCAGTACCAGACCCAGCTGATACTAATGCTCAAATGCAAATGCTTGGCGCGCTTTCATATACTAATAATGAAACGTTAAGTGAAAAGTTAGAGCCTGAGGTTAAAGCTTCACTCGAAAATAAACTGAGTGAGTTTGGCGCTAACCTCGAAAAGTTAGATGGTTTTCGCCCAGCCATGGTGAGTATCGTCTTAATGTCGATGGAACTGCAAAAACAAAACTTAATGGGAGAAGGTGTTGATGCTTACTATGAGAAAAAAGCGACTAAAGACAACAAAACAAAAAACTACTTAGAAACAATGGAGTTTCAGTTAGCGTTATTTAAAACAATGGGTCAAGGTAACGAAAATGACTTTATTAAACGTAATCTAGCCGATCTTAATAACTATAATGATATGTTTAAAGGATTATTAACTGCATGGCGAGAAGGTGATACCGACACACTAAATAAGGTAGCGGTTGAAAAAATGCAGAAAAATGACCCAAACAGCTACAAGCAGCTATTCAAAGATAGAAATAATAATTGGTTACCAAAAGTAGAGGCAATGTTTAATAACGACAGTAGTGAGTTTGTACTAGTTGGGGCTGGACACCTTGTAGGCGAAGATAGCTTGCTTACATTACTTGAAAATAAAGGCTACAGCGTTTCATTAGTGAGCATTAATAACGCACAAGAAATTACTGCAAAAGGAGCCGAATAATGGATAAAACAGACAAATTAGCAGTATCCCTGCTGTTTTTATTTGGGTCTATCATGTTGATATGTGCAATATAAAAAATGCCGCTAATAAGCGGCATTTTTATTTCGATAAACCTATCCGCGTGGAATAAACCCTAATGCATCGTATACCGACTTTAGCGTTTTCTCTGCACGTACGCTTGCTTTTTCAGCACCCGATTTCATTATGTTATCAAGTAAATTTTGATCTTCACGAATTTCTTTAAAGCGTGCTTGAATTGGTTCAATCATACTCACTACTGCATCGGCTGTATCTTTTTTAAGATGACCGTACATTTTACCTTCAAACTCTGGTACTAAGTCTTCTATTGAGCGCTTAGTCGCTACGCTTAATAAAGTAAGTAAGTTAGATACACCTGGCTTTTCAGTTCGGTCAAAGTAAATACGCGCTTGCTCGTCTGAATCGGTCACTGCTTTTTTAAGCTTTTTCTCAATCTTTTTAGGCTCATCTAATAACATAATGTAGCCGTTTGGATTTTCGTCAGACTTTGACATTTTCTTGAGTGGGTCTTGTAGACTCATTACACGCGCACCAAACTCTGGAATGTAAGGCTCTGGCAGTTTAAAAACGTCACCGTATAAGTTATTAAAGCGTGTTGCTATGTCACGCGTTAGCTCTAAGTGTTGTTTTTGATCTTCGCCTACTGGTACCTGATCGGCTTGATAAAGTAAAATATCGGCCGCTTGTAAAACTGGGTACGAAAATAAGCCCACGTTTACATTGTTAGCATGCTTTGACGACTTATCTTTAAACTGGGTCATACGGTTAAGTTCACCCATTTGCGCGTAACAGTTAAGTACCCACGCTAACTGTGCGTGCTCTGGCACTTGAGACTGAACAAATAACGCTGACTTTTCAGGGTCGATACCGCATGCAGCATACAATGCAACGCCATCTAGTACACGAGAGCGTAATAATTCTGGCTCTTGGCGAACGGTGATAGCATGCAAGTCAACCAACATAAAGAAACTTTCGTGATCTTCCTGTAACTTTAGCCACTGGTTAATAGCGCCAACATAGTTGCCTATTGTCATACCACCGGTTGGCTGAATGCCGCTTAAAACTACTGGTTTACTCATGATTTTCCTTTATTTACTTAATTATTAATATTTAACGCTGTGTTAGGACAGGTATTATATCTAAGAAGTTATCGCATAGGTACTGTGGATTATAATCAGCAAGGTTTTCACCTTGATTATAGCCATAGCCTACTGCAATTACATCAATACCCGCCGCTTTTGCAGCAAGTATATCGCTTTTAGAATCGCCAATCATTATTGCTTTAGAGGCCTCAATATTTAGCTTTTTACACGCAAACAATAATGGCTCAGGTGACGGTTTTTTTGCCATATCATCGCCACAAATAATAAGCTCAAAATGATTGGTAAGTGCTAACTTATCAAGAAGTTTTTCAGTAAAAATTCGAGACTTATTAGTTATCAATGCTTTTTGCATACCACGTAAAGCTGCAAGCCCTGTTTCAACATGTTGGTATAACACGCTGTATTGGCCTACCTGTTGTTCATAATGCTTATGAAACTGTGCAATGGCTTTATTGGTTAGTGATTCATCTAAATGCTCACTAACCTGCATATCACCACTCAGTGCCCGCTTTACCAACATATCTATACCATTACCTACCCAGCTTTCGACCAAACGTTGGCTTACAATAGGAAATGCCAAGTCGCTTAATGTTAAGTTAATTGAGATATATAGGTCATATACACTATCGACTAGTGTGCCATCCAAATCAAAAAATGCCGCATCGTACTGCATTATTTTACACTCTCAAGTTGCTGACGCATTTGATCAATAACTACTTTGTAGTCTGGCTGATTAAAAATAGCAGAGCCTGCTACAAACATATCTGCACCGGCCTGAGCTGCTGCAGCGATATTATCCACCTTAATACCACCGTCCACTTCTAGTCGAATATCTCGACCTGACTCAACAATTCGTTGCTTTGCCTGCGCTAACTTTTTAAGTGTATGAGGAATAAAGCTTTGCCCACCAAATCCGGGGTTAACAGACATGAGTAAAATAGTATCTAGCTTATCAATTACATGATCTAAATAGCTTAAACTGGTCGCTGGGTTAAATACTAAGCCAGCTTTACAGCCATGATCTTTGATTAATTGAATCGTGCGATCAATATGCTCACTCGCCTCTGGGTGAAAAGTAATTATTGAAGCCCCCGCCTCTGCAAACTGTGGAATGATGCTATCGACAGGCTTAACCATTAAATGCACATCAATTGGCGCGGTGATACCGTAGTCCCTTAGTGCTTTACACACCATAGGTCCAATCGTTAAGTTAGGTACATAGTGATTATCCATTACATCAAAATGCACTACATCTGCACCTGCGGCTAAAACGCTATCAACATCTTCACCAAGCTTTGCAAAATCAGCTGAAAGAATTGATGGGGCAATTAAGTATTTTTGTTCTGGGCTAAACATAGCAGATTCACCAATGAGTAAAATATTACGTTAATGTAACTCAATTGATGACGTTACCCAAGCAACTAAGGCGTAATACTGTTGCGTTTGAAGTGCTTAAGTGGCTATTTTTGACATTTAATTAATAGTCTTTATTAGAAACAAGTTTGTTATTTGAGCAGTTTTTGTTATGCTTAAAAAAGTAACAAATTATTAGGTTCAAATCATGCGCGCTTTTAAAATTGGGATATTAATTGCATCTGCATTATTAGTTATTGGGGTAGTAAATTTTACGCCAAGTTCAGGGCAAGAGTTAAGCTCGGTTAATAATTGTGCTCCGCAATCAACACACGAAATAAACACAAGTAAACCCTGTTTACATGTACTTGAAGAAGACTCTTCTTGGTTTTCTTGGATCACTGGTGATAGCCGCAGCGCTCAGTTTCACTACTTGGATTTACTTGAGTTATTAACAAGCTCAGACGACAGCAAGAAAACACCTTCTTTAAAGCCTTTATTCTAGACAATGCGGCACTTTATTAGCGCGTTGCAAAGTGTGCTAGCCGCATTTTTTGGTGTTCAATCAGAACAAAAGCGCCGCGCAGATTTTCAAGAACACTCTATTTCCTCAATCATTGCTATTGCGATAATACTATTTATCGCTTTTGCGCTTTCAATTTATGCTGTGGTTGTTTTAGTGGTAAGTACATAGCCATTAACTCGCCTACTTTATTACGAGTTCCGCCCTTAGGGCTTATCGTCCTTTTTACTTGAATTTGATCAAGTGATGCTTGGCTGTATATTTTCCGTGTCCATACTGTATCGTGATTTGAAATAAGCACTGGGGTGTTATTTTCAAACGCCGCTTTTTCTGCCAAATTAGCTAAATTAGCCTGATCATCTAAATTAAACCCGCCCTTAGCATAAGAAGTAAACGAAGCCGTTTTACTCAAAGGGACATAGGGTGGATCGCAATAAATAACCGCGTTATTAGGAACCAGTTTAAATACGTCATCGTAGCCTAAGCATGTAAACGTCGCTTGCTGTGCTTTTTCAGCAAAAAAGTACATTTCCTTTTCAGGAAAATAAGGCTTTTTATATTTACCAAATGGTACATTAAAAATACCTTTTAAGTTATAACGGCATAAGCCGTTGTAACCAAAACGATTCATGTATAAAAATAGCATTGACCGCTCATATACATCACGGCTTTGATTAAACTGAACTCGGTATTCGTAGTACGCATCGGGGTGGTTATTTAAATCAACGAATAGCTTTTTTGCATCACTAATAAATTCATCGGGTGAATTTCTTAATTCTTTATATAAGTTGATTAAATCAGCATTAATATCGTTAAGAATATAATGCTTAAAATCGCTATTTAGAAAAACGGAACCGGCACCAACAAAAGGTTCAACCAAGGTATCAGCATGCGAACTTGCTTGGTTTAATCGCGCGTTAATATCATCAACGAGACTGTATTTTCCGCCAGCCCATTTAAGGAAGGCTCTACTCTTTTGCTGCATTGGTTCTTTACTTCAATCTGGTGTTGCGCGATTTTACACTAAAGCGATTTATATTACTGATCAACTAGTGCAATTTCTTGTTTTATTTTACTAATTTTTTTATAAAACGGCTTATTTTTTAAGATACTTGCAGGTAGGTTTTTCATACCTTGCTGTGCATCGTTCATGCTTGTAAAACTGCCGGTTGTCACCACCCACCATGTTTTACCGTTTCTTTGAGTTTGATAAGTGTACGTTGTTAATTGGAGTGCATACTGCTCTATAAAATCATCTACAACCTGCTTTTGTGTTACTGCAAGTAACTGAATCACCGTATTTGAATCATTTTGCTTAGAATACCATGAGCTAACTTCGTTTATGGGCAGTTGCACTGATGATGCATCAACCTCATTGTTAACTTTTGATTGCACAAGCTCTTTAACAGGTTCATCTTTTATGAGCGTATTAGAGCTAATAGGCTCATTGATCTCGCTGCCTGCATTTAAGCTTTGCATAATTGCAGATATATCATTTTTTCTTTCACCTTTAGCGGTAGGCTGTATGTCGGCTACTTTTTCTTTTGTTACTGTGTCAGGTATAGGTGCAATAGCCTGGCTCACTGGAATAGCAGTGCTATCAACCTCAATGGTGCCTTGCTCATAATGCTTTTGCCACCAATCACTCATATCTGACTTATATAACAAGCCTATAATTAAGAACATAATGAGCAACATAAGTACCAGCAAATGTACACGCCATGATACTTTATCTTTAACTTTGATATCTGCGATGTACTCATCCTGTTGCCATGCAAGCAATAAACTAGGATTACCATTAGCTTCAGCTAAAAAAGCTTGGAAAACAGGATCTTCATCGTGAGGAAGCTTTTCAAAGTACCATCCCATTAACTGCTTACTTTCATGAAGAGGGAGGCGTTCAAGATGAATTTCAACTGCATGTTCAACCGGTAACTTTGCAGCTGAGGCAATCATAATATAAAGAGTGATTGGGCTATTTTTAGCTAGCAGCTCCAGCTCAACTAAAAACTCTTCTGATAAGTGCCTACCACCGTCAATAACCCATAAACAGGAGCCCGGTTGCTGTTGATTAAGTAACTGATAAAAATTTTCAGACAAACTTAAATTATGATCAACCAACGGGTTGTTAAAGCTTTGCTCTAATAGATCGCTCATTAACTGAGCGTCTGTCAATTTTGCACTCGATTGTACAAATGCTTTATTAAAGTCGTTGTATTTATCGGTAATAAAGGTTTCAAGCAGATAGCTTTTTCCTAGGCCTGATGTGCCCAGTAAAATAATAAGGTTTTGACCATATTCAAATTGCAGTGCGATTCTATCCACCAAAGCCGCACGGCTTGGTAAAATTTGTGACTGCATTTAGTGCTCGATTAATGCTCGGACTTGATCGTCAGATACATCGTCTACCAGTGCACATTGACCAAATTGAGTGGGTAAAATAAAACGGATAGTTCCTTTTTTATTTTTTTTATCTTTGCGCATATGCAATAAAAATTGTTCACTCGTCATATCTGCAGGTACTTCAGTTGGTAAGTTATATTGTTTAATAACATCCACAATACGCGCTACATCCTGCTGCGTTAAGTCACCTCGAGTGTGAGCTAACTGAGAAGCTAACACCATACCCGTAGCAACAGCTTCACCATGAAGCCACTTACCATAACCCATTTGGGCTTCAATTGCGTGGCCGAAGGTATGCCCCAGGTTTAGCAATGCTCTGAGACCTTGTTCTTTTTCATCCTCAGCAACGATTAACGCTTTAATTTCACAGCACCTATAAATGATATGCTGCAGGCATGTTTCATTTAGCTGCTGTAAGTTTTCAACATTTTGCTCTAAATAAGTAAAAAGCTCGGTATCGTATATTAAACCATACTTGATAACTTCAGCCATTCCTGCCGCAAACTCTCTTTTTGGGAGTGTATGAAGAGACTGAGTATCAATAAAAACAGCTTGTGGCTGATAAAAAGCCCCAATCATGTTTTTCCCCAACGGATGGTTCACCGCTGTTTTTCCACCAACTGATGAATCTACTTGCGATAAAAGTGTTGTAGGTATTTGAATAAACGGCACGCCACGTTGATAACATGCAGCTACAAAACCAGTTAAATCACCAACTACGCCACCACCTAATGCAATTAAACAAGTATCGCGACCACAGTTATTTTGCAGTAAAAAAGCGGATATTTTTTCAAACCACTCTAGTGACTTGTATTGCTCACCATCAGGTATGATAAAGGAAAGAGGATTTAATTCAGCTAATGAATCAAGTAAGCCTTGTAGATATAAAGGTTCTATTGTGTCATTAGTAATGATGATAGGCCGACAATCACCAATATGATGAATTAGACGGCCATTATCTTGAAGTGCAGATTGCCCAATATAAATAGGATAACTTCGCTCGTCCAAATTAACAGTTAATTTAAGCATGCTCAGCTAATCCTTTATTATGTATTGGTTTTAAAAATCTAATTTCTCAATGATTTGATTTGCAACGACTTTAGCGCTTTGCTCATCAGTGCGTACAACAAAATCAGCCACTTCTTTGTATAACGGTTCGCGTTCTTCTGCTAAGCGCTCTAGTACATCACGAGGTGCTTCTTCTGTTTGCAGTAACGGGCGACGCTTGTCGCGTTGTGTGCGTGCAACTTGCTTTTCAATAGGTGTCTCTAGGTATACAACGATACCACGAGCCGAAAGCTTGTTTCGAACTTCTTTACTCATTACTGAACCACCACCTGTAGCAAGAACAATACCTTGCATTTCAGTTAAGTCGCCAATAACAGATTCTTCACGAAGTCTAAAGCCTTCTTCACCTTCAAGATCGAATACCCAGGCAATATCTGCACCCGTGCGGCGTTCGATTTCTTGATCAGAATCAACAAATTCAAGGTGTAATTGATCGGCAATGTGACGACCAATTGTGCTTTTTCCAGCCCCCATGGGGCCAATTAGAAATATATTACGTTTCTCAGCCATATCTTTTAGTACAAACGAACTCTAAAATTTGAAATAAAACCCCGCCTAACGACCTGGCCCCAAAATTAAGGAGGGGATTATCTCAGTAATTGCAGGGGTATTTCAAGTCAATTAGAATAAAAAGCCACATAACGAGCAATTAAACTAAATAATCACCCGTTGATTAACAAAAAAGTACCTTATTTTAATCTATTTGTATTTTTGGTGTCACGAAAATAAGCAATTCACGCTTTTCATTAAATTCACTAGTGCTTTTAAACAACCTACCAACATAAGGAATATCACCTAACACCGGCACTTTATTTGTAGTGTTGATTATCTGCTGTTGGAAAATGCCCCCCAGTACGATAGTTTGCCCGTTTTCAACTAATACTTGTGTTTGAATTTCTTGAGTATCTATCGAAACGGCCTCACCGGTACCTGTTTGTACAGTATCGCCACGTGTATCTTGCGTGATAATTAAGTCTAAAATTACTTTATTATCAGGCGTTATATGTGGCGTCACCTCTAAACTAAGTACTGCTTTTTTAAAGCTTACCGTTGTTGCACCACTAGAAGCCGATTCTGTATAGGGTATTTCAGTACCTTGTTCAATGCGCGCTTTTTGCTGATTGGCAGCAATAATACGCGGGCTTGCAATAATCTCGCCTTTATTCTCTTCTTCAAGCGCACTTAACTCTAAATCGATTAATGTCCCGTTGGCGAGTTTTGCTATGTGGAGGCCTATACTTGCCGCTGGGTTTGTAATAGGTAGATTTACATTTAATCTATCTGTTAAGTCAGGGATTACGCCATTTGAAATGGTTTCAGCGCCTTCTAAAGAACCAGATATACCATCACTACCTTGCTGATCGCTAAATCCCCAACGAACACCTAGGTCCTCAGTTACGTTATCACGCACTGTTACCATACGAGATTCAATAACAACCTGTTGAACCGGTATGTCTAGGGTTTCAATCATGCGTCTAATATTTTCTATGCTCTTAACAGTGTCTTTAACGAGTAAAGTGTTAGTACGCTGATCAACCGACACACTTCCTCGTGGAGTAATGATGCTATTAATATCTGTTTTAAGTAAGTCAGCAAAGTCTTCAGCTTTGGCATAATTCAATCGCATATATTCGCTGTAAAGCGGCTCTAAATCTTCAACTTGCTGCTTTGCTTTTAGATCTTTTGCTTCACGGGCTGCAAGCTCTTCTGCTGGCGCTACCATTAAGATAGAACCATCCATGCGCTTGTCCAACCCTTTTATACGTAATACGACATCAAGTGCTTGGTCCCACGGCACGCCATCTAAGCGCAAGGTAATGTTACCGGTAACGGAATCACTTGTTACTAAGTTAAAGTCGTTATAGCCTGCGATAATTTGTAACGCTGCACGGACTGAAATATCTTGAAAGTTTAAGGTCATTGGTCGACCTTGATACTCTTTACCACCATCTAGGTAAGCATTTTGAGTTTCATCTTTTTCAACTGTGAGGGTAAGAATATTGTCTATTTGCTGATACGTGAATGTAAACTCGGCATTAGGTTCTATAACAACGCGGCTTCGCCCTTCTTCTTTAAATGTTTCGATAGTACTAACAATGGTACCAAAGTCTAAAACATCTAACTCATAAAGTAGATCGTCCAGAATATCTGTATGGTGAAAATCTGCGTAAATTTTGCCGCCACTTTCGTGAACCTCTATAGCAGCTTGAGTGTCTTGTAAAAATACAAGTACCTTTGCCTCACCTTTCTCACCACGTCTAAAATCAATAGATTGGATACGGTTAATGTAGTTTCCACTCACATCACCTGTCAGAACGGCTTCATCTTCAGTTACTGAACCGGTTAATGGGTTATCCGATACACGTATTGAAACTAAGTTGTTATTAACTTCTGTTTCATACATTTTTAATCTGTCTAGATTAACTGTTACCTTTAAACCTTGCTCAGATAACACATTGGTGACACTACTAATACCTGCTTGATTAACTTCAACGTCATTTAATCCTAATTCTAACTCTGCAGTATCAAAAAACATTTCAATACGCGCTGGGCTGTTAAATACTTGAATTTGCGGTTCTAAAGTTATCTCTTCGTCGAAAACAAGCTGTAATTCGGTTTCACCTTTAAGTAATGGGTTATAACGTACATCGTAAAGCAATGGTCCTGCCAAAGCATTGTTAGCACAAACCAAAGCGGCTGTTGCAAATAAAGCTCTCGCAATGCGATTAAACCAAAGAACATCCTTATGCATGTTATTTTTACCTTTTTTATTATTAATTTGCGCCATCAGTTGCCGCCTCTAACATTTCCAGTTTAGTCAGGCGCTCTTTCCAACAACCAGACCCATCAGGGATTAATTCAACTAATTCTATAAAATCGTTACTCACAGCTTTTACCTTGCCATCGTAACTACCCAAATAATTACCAATCGTTACACGATGTAATGTTTCATCTGCAGCAGTTATAAGCGCCCAAACTTGACCACTTGAACCAATTGTACCTTTCATTGCTAAATTATCTAACGGGTATTTTTCTAATGGCTCTCTGCGCCTGTCTGGATCTGGATGTAAACAGTTTTTTATTTGCGTCAGTTTGTTCTGAATTATTTCAGGTTGAGGTGCCACAAATGGACTTCGTAAATTACCTGCACTATATTCAAAAATCTCAAATTGAGTAAGTTCAGGAATCGACTCAACTTTAGGTGTTGTGCTCGCTTTTACCTGGTCAATAAACTCTTTTTGTTCTGAGGTATCGTCGTTACACCCCACTAACGCAAAACTAGCCAATATCGGCATTAAATGAAGGAGCCTCATTTTTTAACTCCTTCTTCATAACGGTAAGTTTTTGCAACAACACTAAATGTTAGTTGTTTTTCGCCAGAAGACGTAATAGAAAAGTCATGCAAACTAACTATTCGTGGTAACTGAGCAACTTTGCCAACAAATTCACCAAATTCATGATAAGTACCTACTACTTCTATTTTGATAGGTAGCTCGGTATAAAACTCTTTCTCTACTTCAGGTAACCAACCAATTTTTAAAAATGTTAAACCGCTCGTTGTGCCAACATAAGATAAATCGTCAAGTAAGCCTGGTATTTCGTTTGATGTCGGTAACCGCTTAAGTAATTGAGAAAACTTATCTTCCATTTCTATCATTTGTTGGCGATAAATATCTAGCTTACTCGCTACAGCGTATTTTGTTCTGTAGGTACTTCTTAAGTCGACCTCTTTTGATACCGCATTATGGTAGCTATCAATCTCGTCAGAAACTAACAGGCTATAGCTAAAAAATAATATGAGCCCAGCAACAAATGCACAGCAAATTACTTTTACAGCAGCAGGCCAATCACCAATATTGTCTAACTCAATTTCATTCCAATCTATTTCGCCAAGCGCTTTAAAATCAAGGTTCATTACGTACCTCACCAATCTCGTCAAATGGTTTTACGTAAAACTCCATACTAAAGTCACTAAGTAAACGCGAAGACTGATCACCTGCAACAATATCCTGCATGGTCAAACGCTCTAACAAATATGAACTTTGTACCTGGCGGATCATGGTAGATAAACGGTTATTTGATTCACTTCGGCCAAGTACATAAATCTGGTTCCCTCTGCGCTCCAGCTTTGTTAAGTAAATACCTTGAGGTACTATTTTTGTTACTTCATCCATAATTTGTGTGCCAAGGTTACGGCTACTTTGCAGCTCTTCGATTAATCGCATTCGCTGCTGTAGGTTTTCTTTTCGTTTGTCTAATTCTCTAATATCACTGATCTTTCGATCAAGCATGCTTATTTCAGAACTTAAGTAATTATTTTTTAAGTTTTGTCCGTCTTTTAATGCAGTGTAAAACATACTTAATAAGTACATACTTAAAAAACAAGCTAAAACAATTCCAACTAGTATGGTTACAAATTTCTTTTTAGATTCTTCGCGCTGCAGTTCTCGCCAAGGCAATAGATTTATATGTGGCATGATGAAAAGCTCCTTAATGCCAAACCTGTTGCAATTGCAAACTGTGTTCGATGACGCTGCATAACATTACGATCTACTTTTGGCGAAATTTCCATATTTGCAAACGGTTCTGCAACAACACTGTGTATACCTAATTCTTCAATTAATAAGCGATCAAGCCCTTTGATCATAGAAGTTCCACCGGTAAGCACAATGTAGTCTATTTGTTCTTTACCACTCGTTGTTAAAAACATTTGCACCGCTCTACGTACTTGCTGAAGCAACGCTGTTTGAAATGGTGCTAATACCTCAAAGGTATAGTTAGGTGGTAAGTCGCCTGATGTTTTACCTATTTCAGCTTCATCAAACCCTTTGTTGTAGTAGTTAACAATACTATTTGTGTATTGATCACCACCAAAAACCTGGTCACGTGTATAAATAGTTTCACCAGCTTGCACAACACTTACAAGCATGAGTACGGCACCAATATCTACAACAGCAACACACTTATTGAAGGCATCGCTTGGTAGTTGTTGATAATAAACGTCCATCGCACGGCTTAAAGCGTAGCTTTCTACATCAACAATCTTAGTATCGAGATTAGCCTCTTCTAATGCGCCAACACGTGCTTCAACACTTTCTGTTCGGGCTGCTGAAAGTAATACATTCATTTTACTCGGATCAGCTTCGTTAGTAGAAAGCTTTTCGAAGTCTAAGCTAACTTCATCAAGGGGGTAAGGTATTAAACTATCTGCTTCAATTTCAATTTGAGATTCAAGTTCTGCATCACTTAACGACACATCCATAAAAATTACTTTTGTAATAACCGTTTGCCCTGACACCGCCACTGCTGCATTTTTAAGTGACTTAGGTAATTTTCTTTTTAATTTTGTTATTACATTACCAATCGCTTCAATATCTTGAATTGTTCGTTCACTCATGGCGCCTTTAGGCATGGGCTCAATTGCTAGGGCCTCTAATCGAAATCCACTTTCAATTTCTCTCAGAAGCACCGCTTTAATCGAGTGCGATCCGATATCAATTCCTACCATCATTGGCGACGGCTTTTGAAATAGTTGACTTAGCATGTTTGCAACTTGGCCTTTGTTTTAATAATAAACAAGTTATAATTTTTTTCTGAAAAAATATTATTCATTTTTTAATCAATATATACTATCAGTCCAAACTCGCAATTGGGAGTCCATTTAGGGAAATATAAGTGATTTTATTAAAACGAACTTTACAATTTTTTATCATTTGTACGTTAATCGGTCTGATAACTTTGGTCAGTCTTTATTACTACGTTAAACCTGATATCCCCAGTGTGCAAGTTTTAAAAGACGTGCAATTACAAACTCCTATGCAAGTATTCACTAAAGATGGCCTTTTGATCAATCAATTTGGTGAAAAACGTCGAATTCCGGTCACTATTGATGAAATCCCACAACCTTTAATTGATGCATTTTTAGCAACTGAAGATAATCGCTTTTATGACCATATAGGTATAGACCCTATTGGCATAGTTCGCTCTGCTATTGTTCTTATTTCTACAGGCGAGAAAAAACAAGGTGCTAGTACTATTACCATGCAACTTGCACGTAATTTTTTCTTAACCCGAGAAAAAGCTTATATCCGTAAAATAAAAGAGATATTCATCGCTCTACATATAGAAAATGTACTTACTAAAGATGAAATTTTAGAGCTTTACCTAAACAAAATCGAGCTAGGTAACCGCGCCTTTGGTATTGGAGCTGCCGCTCAAGTTTATTACGGTAAAGAGTTAAAAGACTTAACGCTTGCTCAAATGGCGATGATTGCTGGCTTGCCAAAAGCGCCTTCGGCGTTAAACCCAATTCGTAACCCTACCCGTGCAAAAGCACGCCGTAATGTTGTACTTGGTCGTTTATTAACTGAAAACTACATAACACAAGACGTGTATGATGATGCAACAAGCCAACCTATTACCGCTTACTTTCATGGTGCTGAAATAGATTTATACGCACCGTACATTTCTGAAATGGTGCGTGCAGAAATGGTTTCACGTTACGGAATAGACAAGGCATATAATTCAGGCTTTAAGATATTTACCTCTGTTGAGTCTAGAGTACAAAAAGCGGCGCAAACCGCGCTAGTTAATAATCTTCATAGCTACGATATGCGTCATGGCTTTAGAGGCCCTACCGCTATTTTATGGGATCCTGAAAAACAATCAGCGCTAAGTGAAGATAAAATACTAGCTAAACTTAATGAAGCCAAAGAGATAGGTACACTGAAAGCAGCTGCTGTCATTAACGTGGATGAAAAAAATGCCACAGTATTGCTTAAAAATGCAGAGCAAATAAACCTGAATTGGGACAACTTAAAATGGGCACGCAAATATATAACTCGTTATCGCCAAGGTTTTGCTCCAACTACGGCAACTGAAATATTAACGCCAGGAATGCAAATCTGGGTGCGTAAAAACAGCAATAACGAGTATGAATTAAGCCAATTACCTGAAGCATCAAGCGCGATTGTTTCACTTGACCCACAAGATGGCCGCATTAAAGCCATTGTTGGCGGCTATAGCTTTGAACAGAGCCAATACAACCGAGCTATTCAAGCAAAGCGCCAAGTGGGGTCAAACATAAAACCATTTATTTATTCTGCAGCGCTTGAAAACGGCTATACGCTCGCCTCAATTTTAAACGATGCGCCAATTAATCAGTGGGATAAAAGCCAAGGTGTGGCATGGCGACCTAAGAATAGTCCGGCTGTTTACAATGGCCCGATTAGAATTCGTCGCGCGTTAGCACAATCTAAAAACGTAATATCAGTCCGTTTGCTCCGAGGTGTTGGTTTGCAACGAACAGCAGATCACTTATTAAAGTTTGGCTTTAAAAATTCAGACATTAACCGCAGTGAATCCTTAGCACTGGGCAGTGCTTCAATTACTCCAATTGAACTAGCTCGCGGTATGAGTGCATTTGCGAATGGTGGGCATTTGATTGAGCCGTACTTTATCTCAGAAATCCAAGATGCTTACGGTAATAGTTTGTTTAAAGCTAATCCTTCAGTGGTGTGTGACGACACTTCAGCTCAGCCATTAACCCCAGACAATACTACTGGATTATTCCCACAACAAAATACTGATACGCCACAATTAAAATGTGCCCCTCAGGTCATATCAAAACAAAATGCATTTTTAATTGCTCAAGCAATGCATAGCGCTGTTTGGGGAGGCGGAAACTGGTCACATAAAACGGGTTGGTCAGGAACAGGTTGGCGCGCTCAAGCATTAGGCCGTCGTGATCTATCAGGAAAAACAGGCACAACTAATGACTCTGTAGATACTTGGTTTAGTGGCTTTAATCGAAATGTTATGACCTCGGTATGGGTTGGTTTTGATAACCCTGGCAACCCGCTAGGCAGAACTTCATATAATAATAATCTTGATAGCGGGCAAATATCAGGGGCTGAATCTGGCGCTAAAACAGCACAGCCAGCTTGGGTTGAGTTTATGAAAGTTGCGCTTGAAGGTAAACCTGAAGCCCCCATAGAGCCGCCAGAAGGTTTAGTGTCTATTCGGATTGATTTAGAAACCGGTTTATTAAGTCATAAAAATGATTACACCAGTCGCTTTGAGTATTTTGACAAAGGCACCGCCCCCACAAAATACGTAATGTCTCAACCAACAGATATATTTGAAGAAGACACTAAAACAGAAGAAGAACTGTTTTAAATAAAGAACGGCAGCCATTGGCTGCCGTTTTTAGTTGATACCAAATTTAGCTGTTCTAAATAAGAATTTTTTAACGCATGTAGCGACACGTTTAGCCCCGCAAAATGATTAGGTATTATTGCGGATTGATACAAGGCCCTTGTAACCTTTATTTTATATTTTGTACCAGCCAATATAAGTCAGAATGAATACCCGCCGCGGTTACTTCCTTACCCGCACCTGGCCCTTGAATCACAAGAGCGTTAGCGCTATACCACTTACTATTAATGACAAAAATATTATCGCCAGGTGTTAAATTAGCTAACGCATCACCAATAGGTATATAAGTAATACCTACTTTAGCGGTTACTTTGTTTTCCGTAATTTCAAGTAAACCCGTGTAACGAAGTACGGAACTTTGTGCTTTGGCAGCTGCAGCATGAGCGTCAATAAAGTCATTGAGGGTGGATTCATTAGCTAAAAAGTCGTCCCAACTTCCTATAGCAAGCGTTTCGGGCATGAGTGCTGATAAGCTTATATCATCAAGGTCGAGTTCTAAACCAAGCTCTCTGGCAAGTATAAGCAGTTTACGCTGCATATCACGTCCTGATAAATCTTCACGCGGATCGGGCTCTGTGAACCCCATCTTTTGTGCTTCAAGCACCAGATCAGAAAATGGTATTGTTCCGTCAAACTTACTGCATAACCACGATAACGTGCCTGAAAAAACACCTTCAATACGAGTGATTTTGTCACCACTGTTTTGCAAGTCTGCCAATGCAAAGTTAACAGGTAAGCCTGCACCTACGCTTGTGTTGTAGCGCCAATGCAAATTTCGTTCACTAATGCTCGTACGCAAAGCTTTATACCATGCTGTATCTGCAGTTCCAGCGTATTTATTAGCACTGATCAAGTGGCAATCTAATGCAATAAACTCCGGGTATAACTGGCTAAATGCCTCGCTTGCGGTAATATCAACAACCACTTTATGCTCATAATCAAGTTCACTAATTATGTTTAGTAATGTTTGGTTATTATAAGCTTTGCTTTCTGAGAGAAAATGCGTTTTCCAATCCGCAATGTTTATACCACTGGGATTAAAAAGTAATGTTTCAGAGCGTATTAACCCGACCAATTTAATTGTAAAGTCACCAGATAAACGCTCGAATTGAGCTGACAACTGCTCTATAAATACCTCTCCCACATTTCCAAGGCCCGCGATTATTAAAGCGACTTCTTGGCCTTTATTAATAAGCTTATCGTTTAAAACACTGAGTATATCGCTATCTATAACCTGATCCGTTAATAGTAAAATGTATCCACTGTCTTGGTGAATAAAGCGCGGCTCGATGGCATGAGCATTTAACGTATCAATAGCCAATACATTCAATTTTGAAATATCATTAACAGGCGCTACAACCGCACAGCCATTTAAGCTCGACTCGCTAATGTTTGCTCTACCCTCAAAATAACTAACAACTTTATATGTTGAAGCAGAGGGGACAACTAAATAAGTTTCACCATTTTGACTAAAGTGATGAATGCTGTGTTGAATAAGCTGGCTAACATCTGCGACTTCGCCTTCGGCCAGCTTTTCAACTGTTAATAAATCGATGTTGTTTAAGGTGGTAATAAAACGCTTTTGTTTTACATTTCCTTCTTTAACTATATCTGTAGGCGTTGCTTGCACATCAAAACTACTACGAACAGATAGTTTTATATCGCTGTTTCTTAAAGGAGAAAGCGTTTTAGCGTGTAAAACAGGATTACCTAATCGCGCTAATAGGTTAGCTTGACCTCTACATACTTTATTGTATTTAACCGCTTTACTAACTTTGCGAGGGTCTGTGCTGTATACACCTTGTGTATCAGTCCAAATACACACCTGCTTAGCATGGCAGTAATTAGCGAGTAGGGTTGCACTATAGTCACTCCCATTGCGACCAAGTGTAACCGTGTCACCCAACGTATTTGATGCAATAAAGCCTGTGACAACATTAATGTAGTCTGGGGTTATAAACTTCGCACATTGCTGCGCATTTTGGGTATGTAACAATTGCCCATTATTTAATGTAAAAAGTGTTCGAGCATCAAGGTCACAAGCATTAATATTTAATTGCGTAAGGTAAAGCGCCAATAAGCGTGCAGACCATACCTCACCATGAGCAAGCAAGGGAGCTTCTTTCAAGCCTTGGTTTTTTATCAATTCACTAATCGCTGTTAGTTCACTATGCAAACGCGTTAAAGCAGTTCGCTTAAGATCTGCATGAAGTAACTGTGTGATTAAATCAGTTTGATGATTATTTAATTGCAGCAATATATCAGCAACGACATGCGTATCTTGTTGCTGATAGCTTTGCCATAACTTTACTAAAGTATCGGTTGTTTTTCCCGCCGCAGATACAACAACACAATCGCCCGGCTGAGTATGCTCTAAAATAATACTCGCAACCCGCTCATACCGCTGAGCCGAACTAAGGCTTGAACCACCAAATTTATGTACTGTTTGTGTCATATTGTTCACCAAAGCGCTGGATGAGCGGCACTTAATTTAATGTCACCGCCTGCTCCTTTGTTTAAATTTGCTTTACTGCCTGGCTTTACAAGCTGAAACACGCGCTCTAAATCAGCTAATAAGTCGTTTATATCTTCTATACCTACTGAAACTCGAATAAGTGTATCGCCCACTCCCGCTTCAAGACGAGCTTTAGGCTCCATGCCAGCATGGGTCATGGTTGCAGGATGGCATATTAGGCTCTCTACTCCGCCCAAAGACTCTGCCAAGCTAAAGTCACGTAAGCTGGTTAAAAACGCCGCAGCATCGTTTACGTCTCCTTTAATATCAAAACTCACCATGCCACCAAAGCCTAGTTGCTGCGCTTTGGCTAATTCATGCTGTGGGTGTGATTCAAGACCAGGGTAATAAACTTGGCGAACAAATTCCGACTTTTCTAGGTATTTAGCAATCGCTAATGCGTTTTCTTGATGCTGCTTTAAACGCACATTTAGTGTTCGCAACCCGCGCAATGTTAAATAACTATCAAATGGCGCACCTGTAATACCTATATTATTTGCCCACCATGCCAGCTCATCGCCCAGCTCTTGTGAAGCAGCAATCACCGCACCGCCCACTACATCTGAATGACCATTGATGTACTTGGTGGTGGAATGTACAACTATATCAACACCAAATTTAATAGGGTTTTGTAATGCTGGTGATAAAAATGTGTTATCGGCAGCGACTAAAGCACCGCACTGCTTAGCAACATCGGTTATTGCTTTAATATCAGTTAAGCGTAGTAATGGGTTACTTGGTGTTTCTATCCAAATTAGCTTAGGTTTAATTGCTAAAATTTTATCTAAACTGTGTGCTTGTGTTAAATCTAAAACTTCTAGCTTGAGCAAACCGCGCTTTTGCAGTGAAGTAAATAAACGATAGCTTCCGCCGTAACAATCATGTGGGATCACTAACGTATCGTCATGATTCAGGATTTGCGTAGCCAAGTGAACGGCAGACATACCCGTAGCAGTAATAATACCGCGTGCGCCACCTTCAAGCTCAGCCAAGGTTTCGGCTAAAATATCACGATTGGGGTTACCACTTCGCCCGTAATCGTATTGACGCTTTGTATCAAAGTCGGCAAACGAATAGGTGGTTGATAAGTAAATAGGTGCGACAACTGCGCCATGATGCTTGTCTGCTTCAACACCACTTCTTACTGCAATGGTTGCTTTATTTTTTTCGCTCATATTCGTCACCTATTTAATTTGGATGTTTAGACGTCTAAAAGAGTAATTTATCTTATTAAAGATGTCAAAACATTTAAAGCTCCAGATGGCTAAACAACTAGTATTTGACTATCTTTTTTAAATCGATAGAATTTCACGCATATTCATATGCATTGTAGTGCATATGAGCAATTATTAATCTGAGGCGACGATACATCTTATGGCTAAATGGAATGGTGAGTATATTCACCCATACGCAGAACACGGGAAAAAATCAGAGCAAGTTAAAAAGATCACCGTTTCGATCCCACTAAATGTATTAAAAGTTTTAACGGATGAGCGTACGCGTCGTCAAATCAACAACCTTCGCCATGCAACAAATAGTGAATTGCTATGTGAGGCGTTTTTGCATGCATTTACTGGTCAACCTTTACCAAATGACGATGACCTACGTAAAGACAACGCAGAAAAAGTACCAGAAGAAGTTAAAAAGATAATGCAAGAAATGGGTTTAGAAGTGCCTATTTTAAACGAAGAATAAATCGTTACCTTTTTAATCAAAAAAACCTCAGCATTGCTGAGGTTTTTTTGTTTAAGCGTTATATATTACGCCATATAGTTTTCAGGCAAGTCAATTTGCGCAACACCCGACTCTACCGCAGCAAGTGCTACAGCTTTAGCTATACGCGGAAGTAAACGCGGATCCATTGGTTTTGGAATAATATACTGCGCACCAAACTCTAGCTTATCTACGCCTGCGGCTTTTAAAACTTCTGCAGGTACAGGCTCTTTGGCAATACTACGAATAGCCTCAACTGCAGCAATTTTCATTTCATCGTTAATCGCGCTTGCACGTACATCAAGTGCACCACGGAAAATAAACGGAAAACATAAAACATTATTTACTTGGTTAGGGTAATCAGAGCCTGTCTCTTATACACATCTCCGAGCCCACGAGACTCCTGAGCATCTCGT
>OJCK01000125.1_pt1 | contig 42072 bp, 45 predicted proteins | sample 1592141 | NCBI WGS metagenome assembly OJCK01 (sample SAMN05416893, study PRJEB24817) | seawater metagenome | isolation source: Sea water | place: Canada:Atlantic | collected 2013-11 | reverse complement strand
ATATGGTTATTAGTTTAAATTTCATTTTAAAAATCCTCGGTTTATTGAATTAATACCTGCTATAGAAAATATTAGATTACTTAACGCCTTTAGCTGCGGCGAGCGATAGCGAGTCCAGCCCCGGGGCTTTTTCCGGGGCGAGGCAGGCTAAACTTGTTAACTACCGATGCTTGATTCACGATCAAGTACCCAGCAACGTGGATTATTAATAAAACCTATATGCTCATAGTACTCGTTAGCCGCTGGCGCAGCTAAGAGTATAAGCTTACATTTTGGCCCCAGCTGCTCTTGTGTAAGGATTTGAAGCTGCTTACCAATACCTGACTTTTGATGTTCTATGCTTACGGCTAAATCAGATAGATAGCAAGCATAGTGAAAATCAGTAACACTGCGAGCAATACCTATAAGCTCGCCATTTTGCCATGCACTCACGGTGAGATTGCTATTTGAAATCATGCCTTCCATGCATTCAGCATCCTCAATCGGGCGGCGTTCGCCCAAAGTTGAAGACTCCAATAATGCAACAAACTGCTCTGTTGTTATTGCTTGATTTAGCTTGTATTCGATACTCATTTCTTTCCTTGTAGTTAACGCCCAAAGCAGGGGTGGCGTAGCCATCCCGCCCGAAGGGCAGCCTGCCTTTGTTTGTTATGGTGCATAGCCTAGCGGCACCGATAAGAATAGTGTTAAAAATCCAACCATATAAATGACAAAGAAAACTAACATAAACTTCCCAAGGACTGCTAATCCAGCATCATCAAGATCACGCCATTCTCTTTTAAAAAGGAATTTCATAAACGCAAAATTGCTCGACATCGTATTGTTCGCTATTAGCCCAGGCTTACCCATAGACTCATATTTTTCAGGGTGCCTCGTTTCCAATATTTTAAAAAGGCGATTACACAGAAAAAACCAAACAAGAACTGAGCAAAACAGTACTCCGAACATTATTACAAAAGCTTCTTTCACTTCTTACTCCTTAAGCAACATAACGCTTTTGTTGTGGGGCGGTGAAACGTAGCGAGGAACGAGCGAAGTGTAACCGTCCCAGCCCCGCAGGGGCGAACACCAACTTATTGTTATATGCTTTCATAATAATCCTTTAACACCTGTCCATTGTAAGCGCCTAAACAACAACCTTCGCAACATTCCAAGGCAGCAATGCCTCAATATCTTCAACACAAGTGGCTGCCGGTAGTCTTGTGAATACTTCTTTCAGATAAACACTCGGTTCAACGTTATTAGTTTTGGCAGTCTCGACCAACATAAAGCCCAGATGCTATTGCTCCCCCAATATCAAAAAGTGAGAGTGAACGCTGAGTCATGCTTCAATTATCATTGCATTGCATTGATAGCTAGAATACTGACACCCTTTAATTGATAATTATCGCCAACGTCCAACGTCCAACGTCGCTGTTTTTATGACTGGTTAAACGATTGCCTACAGCATCGTACGTATACGCGTCTTGTTTTTTAATCCCGTCGCCGCTGTAACTGATATAAATCGTCGTAGTCATAATCAAAGCTATCGAAATGGGTTTTCTGGAATTCGATATTACCGACAACTCCATCTATTTACTTATCTTTTTGACAGGATTCATAGCTTCAACGCCGTACCACCCAATCAAAAAAAATAGTAACAAAAATGGGTTGCTGCTACCAATCAAGCCACTGAGTTTAACTAACAGAAAAAACAAAAGTAGATATGAAGGCAATGATCCCAAAAAATTTTGTTCGTACCTTGCACCACAATATCGACACTTGAATTGATAGCTATATTGTTTAGTTTGCCTGTATGTTTTCCACGAAAACCGATTCAAAGACTTATTGCAAACGACACAAGTAAATATGGTATTTCGATCACTGCTAGCAGTCACACTCACCTCCTAAACTACCTGCGGCTTTAGCGCCTGCTGTCCATTCATTGCCTGAAGGCAACTTTCTTTCTAATAGTTTTTTACTCACTGGCCCATATGGTTTTGAGTATCGCTTAGCCAGTTGTATTCGATTTTCTCGTGCAACATACATATAGAAGGGGGTCTATCCCACCCTCATAACATTTTCCCCAGATTTTTTTCATGATTTCATATAACGCCGCGGTAAAAGGCGCAGCGTCAGCTGCGTCCAGTGGAGCGAAGCGAAACGGTTTTTAACCGCCTTGTTAGGCGTGCTTTTCTGCATGTGTATAACCCCAAATACATACACCAATTATCATAAAGATAACACCAACAATTATGGAACCACTATTCAGTAGACTAAAGCCGATACCTAGCAAGGAAATTGTTAAAAATGGTATAAGACCTACTATCGCGCAATATTTAAAATCTTGCATAAAGTCTTTCAGTTCGATTTTTTCGTCGTAATCATCCATATCTATCATTGACTCCATAATAAAGTGATATATCAATGAACCGATGAATGCTAACGAAGTAATTAACTTGGCGTATTGCAACTCAAATACATTAAATAAGATGTACAGGATTAATGCCAAAATGGAATAAAAAAGAAATATTATTATTAAATATACTTTCAATCTTGTTATTCCCTATTCGCCTAACGCCAAGCACATAGGTGAGCAATGTGGAGCACGAAGTGCGGAGCATTGGGCATCCTATGCTGCTTTTGGTTATATGATTTTATTCCAAGTAGGACTGACATTTTGGGCATTTTCCATTTAATAGCACAGAATGTAATGTCTCACGCTCATACGGTTGTTTACCACAACAAAAGCATTTTGCCTCATCTATTCTAGAATAAAATTTAACATTAACTATCGCAATAATGATAAGAACAGGCAGCAAAAGCGCCCACGAATCTAGATGTTCTATTAGTGCAAAACTGAGAACAACAAAGATAATACAAGACAATATCATGAGTCGTACTTTTGATATTGAAACGCCTTCTCCGCGTTTACTCATGATTTAGACTCGACTTGATTTCTTACACTCATATAACGCCAACATAAAGGGCCGGAAATCGCGCAGCGATTGGAGGTCCAGCCAGCTTGTCTGGCGATCTTTGATGTTCTGGTTAAATGTTTTATTCCGATGTTTAGTTGATGCATTTTTCTACTTCGTAATCCCATTTACCACCAGAGTCTAAACAACGATCAATGCTAATTTCCTGCGCCACTAACGTGAATAAATAGGCACAGAAAATAATCGTTAATACGCTACCTACTAACCCGATAGCATCACCAAGTATACTATCAGGATCAATGTGCCTGCTTATCGGTTTTGGTATCACTTTCAGAATTAATCTACGGAAAAACCGAACCAATATTTCAAGAATTTCCATATAAGCCTACTACCCTGTACTGCTTACCTAATGACATTTAACGCCCAGCTAAACGGCGTAGTAACTGTGGCGACTTTTTTGGAACAAAAAAGGTGCGACAGTTACGGAGTCCGTTTGAGCTGTTGGTTATGTGTTTTTTATTCATAGATTGCAATTATATGCCTTGATTGAAATACAACAGTATCACCACACTCTACTAAGACTTCACCTTGTGGGTCATTGTCTAGATAACCAATATAGAATTCATCTTTAATTTCGGTGATTTCAACCCACATACGCTCGACTGAAATATGATCTTTGAATGGTTGATCCATTCGGAAAACCAACTTTACGCAATCACCAACTTTTAGATTTTGACGCTGTTCCAACTCAGGAATATAAAAAGTTTCCGGTGCTTCTGCATGAAGCTGCTCTCCGTCATCAAGCTCATATTTCTGCCTTTCAAAACTTGCTAATTCCATTTTGACATTGACCTCCTATTTACACATAACGCCTTGCTCATCGGCACGCGTAGCGTGTCCGGTGGAGGCCGCAGGCCGGAACGAAATGCAGCAACTTGTTAGCACTTTTTACTAGGATCCAACTCTACACTCTCTTCAAACACCGGTAACTGACGAGCATTCGCGATGACTGGCCAAACCATAACGCCACCGTATAAAATCGCTACTAATGGAGCAAAAGACATTACACTGAATTGGAATTCAGCTGGGTCAAACATGATCAATGCAAACATCACAACAACCATACCAAGCACAACAAACAAATACGCGATACCGCCTAGCCCTGAAATATCTTTTTCTAAACGAGCAATTTTATGGTTACCATTTTGTAAGCGGATCTTCACAGAACTGCCCGGCTTTAAGTAATGGTCTGCCCCCTGGTCATCACCTTCAAAGCACCAGCACTTCCCTTGTGAAAAGTATTTAACGACAGGTAAATGTCGCGTGCGTCTCCCATCACTAGTTTCGACGGATTGCTCACGAATATTAATTACTTCACCATTTACTAAGGTAGAATTCTGGCTGTAGGCGTTATCCCGTTTAAGAATATAAATGCCCAATGTCGAGAACAAAATCCCAGCCATGCCGAATATTACAAATGTCATAACGTAATCCCTTTGAGAAAAGCTTCATTCTTATACTAAGTCCAGCAATACCTATTTGAGGCTACAGAAACCTTTGCCTTTCAAGCTAAAGGAGTATGCAACTCCGCCTCACCTGTGGTGTTAACATTTTAATCGTGCGCATGCGCGTTTTCACGGAAGTGGCTCACCAACAAAGGTTGTCACTACTTGCACACAAATATTTGATTTTACTTGGAAATTTACGAAATCCCTTTCCAAGCTCCATTTATCTTTCCAGAAATACGCGCATGCGCATTTACCTAAATAACGAGGGTCTCGTTATGTCTGGTTTATTTCTTATAGCGCACTGATTCTGCACGACTTTTCTTTATCCTTCAAATGCAAACGCGCACATTTAAAATTTCTTTCGTGCAAACATGCAATTAGTTGTCTATCATCTAAAAATAAGCTGTATATAAAACCAGTGTTTTAATTCACAGTTATTTGCCGATTAATTAAGGGGTTATTTATGCCTAAAAGTCCTTTTATCAACTTAATCCGTCATAACATTCGTATGCGTGGTTACAGTATGCGCACCGAAAAAACATACCTTTATTGGATCTGTGATTACATTCGCTTTCATCGGATGCAGCATCCTAAAGATCTTAGTCCTGAGCATGTAGTATCATTTCTCTCTTACTTAGCTAATCGACGTGATGTAGCTATTAACACTCAAAAAACAGCTCTGAATGCTCTCGCCTTTTTATACAATCAATTTTTAAATCAGCCGCTTGGGAATTTAGGTTTCACTTATGCCAAGCGACAGCGCCGACTACCCATTGTTTTAACCACTCAAGAAGTTCAGTTAATTTTAGATAATCTATCTGGGCGAGATAAAGTTATTTTCTCTATTTTATACGGTTCAGGGCTTAGGATTACTGAATGTTTAAGACTAAGAGTTAAAGATATTGATTTGCTAAGAAATAGCATTACGGTTCATGACGGCAAGGGTGGAAAAGATCGACAAACAATTTTGAGCCCTTCTCTGACTAAACCTTTAACTCATTTAATAGAAAAAGCTATTTTGCTTCAGCAGCAAGATAATTTACAAGGAGTAGGCCCGTCTTTACCCCAGATGCTGGGTAAGAAATTTCCAAATGCTTATCGACAACCTGCTTGGATGTTTATATTTCCGTCAACAACTATTTGTAAGCACCCCATTACCGATAAGCTCTGTCGCCATCACTTGCATGACTCCGTGCCGCGAAAGGCATTGAAGAAGTCGGTTGATAAGTCTGGTTTAAATAGGAAAAAAATTAGCTGTCACACTTTTAGGCACAGCTTTGCGACACAGTTATTACAAAACGGACGTGATATTAGAACGGTTCAGGAGCTTTTAGGTCATTCAGATGTGTCTACCACCCAAATTTATACTCACGTTATTGGGCAGCATTTTGCGGGAACAAGTAGCCCGCTGGATAGTTTAAGATTGTAACGCAAACGTTAACACTCTTAATCTATCCAGAGGTTAGTTTTAAGCTTTAATTTTTAAGCTTTAATCATTGGCAATGCGGCTAAACACAGCGCCTTTTTGGCCTTTGTATTTTGCATCTACGCGTTTGTTATACGGGCGCAGCGCCGGGCTCGACAACGTTTCAAAAGACATAGCGCATATCACCATTTCTGGGCGCAATGCTAAGGGCAGCTTACCGTTATTATAAAACTCTAATACGATTTGCCCTTCCCAACCGGGGTCGATTCGGCCAGCGGTTACGTGAACCATTAAACCTAAGCGTGCCAATGAGCTGCGCCCGTCTAACCAGCCCACTAGGTCGTCTGGAATGGTGACCGATTCTAGGGTAGCGCCTAGCACTAATTCACCAGGGTGAATAAAGAAAGGCTCGTCGTTTTCGACAATGATTTCTTTACTCATTATGCGTTCCATTGCACGTGTAAGTTGCTCACGCTCGCCGGATAAATCCAAGTGGGTTACGGTATTGTTGCTGAACACGCGAAAGCTATTGGCTAGGCGTAAATCAACACTGATTCCGGCAATGGATTCGGGTGCTGGGGCAGGTTCGATTTTTATCGAACCCTGTTCAATTCTTTGTTCAATATCACCATCACTTAAGCGCATGGAGTATTCCTTTGTTGATCTTATAACCAGTAGTACTGGCCGTATTAGTCGTCTGATATGCTGATGTTGGGAATTTGCTGATCGTTAGCGCTGCGGTTAGCTAAAGCTACGGCTACGTTACGAGCAAGGTTACGATACATTAAGGCAACGTCGCTATTTTCTTGCTCAATTACAACGGGTCTTCCGGCGTCGCTTTGTTCACGAATGAATTTAGACAGCGGCAACGAACCCAGTAGTTTTGTATCGTATTGATCGGCGATTTTCTGGCCGCCATCTTCACCAAAAATATGTTCTGCATGGCCACAGTTAGAGCAAATATGCATGCTCATATTTTCGACGATACCTAATACCGGAATGTTCACTTTACGAAACATTTCAATGCCTTTTTTAGCATCTAATAACGCAATGTCTTGTGGTGTTGTCACGATCACTGAACCCGCTACGGGGAATTTTTGCGATAACGTGAGCTGAATGTCGCCCGTACCTGGAGGCATGTCGATAATTAAGTAATCTAATTCGCCCCAAGCGGTTTGCGTAAGAATTTGCATTAACGCGCCAGCAACCATTGGCCCGCGCCATACCATAGGTGTGTCATCGGTAGTTAGGTAGGCCATCGACATGGTTTTTACACCGTGCGCTTCAATGGGCACAAACCATTTATTATCAATTGTATCTGGGCGCGTACCTTCAACAACACCCATTAATAAACCTTGGCTAGGGCCGTAAATATCGGCGTCTAATAAGCCGACTTTAGCACCGTCTTTGGCCAGCGAAAGTGCTAAATTAACCGATGTGGTTGATTTACCCACACCACCTTTACCCGATGCTACGGCAATGATGTTTTTTACTTGGCTAATGGCTTCAACGCTATTTTGCGATTTGTGAGCGGCTACTTCCCAACTGATGTTAACGTCTGCGTTTTCTACACCATCAAGGTTACCAATCATCACTTTAAGAATTTCAGCTGTGCCGCCCTTTAAAAACTCAGAGGGGTAAGGTAAATGAATATCAACACTCACATTACTGCCATTAATGGCTATGTTTTTAATAGCACCAAAGCTCACCAGATCGGTATTTAAGTAAGGGTCTTGATAAGAAGCAATCGCAGCTTCTATGGCAGTGGGTGTCAAAAGAATATCGGTCATAAGTTACCTACTATTGCGAGCCGTGTCGCCACAAGCAAAAAAGCCATTGTATACCAGTTTTTAGGGTGAGAATGAAGCAATCAGTGTAAGTTAACTAACCAGCGCTATGCATATAGCAAAATGAACTTAAAAAAGAACAAAACATACTTGAAGGATATAACGCCTATTTGGGATAATAAGCCGCCAAAATTTCGCTGTGTCTTTTTTTGTGTACTTTTAAAGTCTATTTAAGGTCTATTTTTTGTCACAAGTACGTATGATAGCAACAAGTGCAGCAACTATTGAGTTTCACCTACATTAAGAGTGAGCATCTAGCATGTCGGATTATTTATTAATCTTGGTCAGTACCATTTTAGTGAACAACTTTGTTCTGGTTCAATTTTTAGGCTTGTGCCCTTTTATGGGGGTGTCTAACAAACTTGAAACCGCCATTGGCATGTCGGCAGCAACCACCTTTGTTCTTACCTTAGCTTCGGTGTGCAGTTACCTAGTGTATACCTATTTATTGGTGCCACTGGATTTAGAATACCTGCGAACCATTAGTTTTATTATGGTAATCGCTGTTGTAGTAGGTTTTACCGAAATGGCGATTCGCAAAACCAGCCCATTATTGTATCGCGTGCTGGGCATTTTCTTACCGCTTATTACTACGAACTGCGCAGTATTGGGTGTGGCGTTATTAAACATTAAACGCGACAACAGCTTTGTTGAATCCATTTTGTATGGTTTTGGCGCGGCGGTTGGTTTTTCTTTGGTGATGGTTTTGTTTGCTGCCATGCGCGAACGCATAACGGTTGCCGATGTGCCTAAACCGTTTCAGGGATCTGCTATTTCTATGGTGACTGCAGGTTTAATGTCATTAGCCTTTTTAGGCTTTACTGGCTTGGTGAGCATTTAATAATGAGTTCTATTTTAATCGCTGTTGTATTACTGGCGACGTTAGCCATTATATTTGGCGCTATTTTAGGGTTTGCCGCAGTTCGTTTTAAAGTGGAAGGCAACCCGATTGTCGATCAAATTGATGACCTACTGCCCCAAACTCAATGTGGCCAGTGTTCTTACCCGGGTTGTAAACCTTATGCAGAGGCCATCGCCGCAGGTGAAAAAATCAACAAGTGTCCTCCCGGTGGTGAAAGCACGATCATTGCGCTAGCCGACTTGTTAGGGGTAGAACCTGAACCGTTAGATGCAGAACACGGTGCAGAAAAAGATGTGCCCATGGTTGCCATTATTCGTGAAGACGAATGCATAGGCTGCACCAAATGCATTCAAGCATGCCCGATCGACGCTATTATGGGTGCAGCAAAGCAAATGCATACCGTCATTACCGACGAATGCACGGGTTGTGATTTATGCGTTGAACCCTGCCCAGTCGATTGCATCGACATGGTTCCTATCGAAACTACCTTACAAAACTGGCACTGGGATAAGCCGAAAAATTTAATCGAGATGATCAACATTGCCGATACCGCTGATCAAAACGTTTATAAGGAGGTCCACTAATGCAACCTATTTCTTTGCACACGTTTGAAGGTGGCATTCATCCTCCAGAAAACAAGCACCAATCCACACAAACGCCAATTGCTAGTTTACCTATTCCACCACAGCTAATTGTGCCAGTTGGTCAACACATTGGTGCCCCTGCTGAAGTGATTATTAAGGTGGGAGATAAGGTTGCAAAAGGGCAATTAATAGCCAAACCAAAAGGGTTTATCAGTGCCGCTGTTCATGCGCCAACGTCGGGTACCATAACGGCAATTGAACTACGAGAACTTCCTCACAGCTCTCGCCTTGAAGGCTTATGTGTAATTATTGATAGTGATGGCGAAGATCGCTGGTTAGATGAAATAGCTAATGGTTCTCACAACATTGAAAACTATTTAGAAACCGAAAACACTTGGTTAATTCAGCGCATTCGCGATTGCGGAATTACCGGTTTAGGTGGCGCGGGTTTCCCGACCTCGGTAAAAATGTCGGTCGAGAATCGTGGCATTGAAACCTTAGTGATTAATGCCGCCGAGTGCGAACCTTACATAACTGCCGATGACAGCCTAATGCGTGAACGTGCCCTAGATGTTATTTACGGCATTCAAATCATGTTGAAGTTAACCGCTGCTAAAGACTGTTTAATTGGTATTGAAGACAACAAGCCAGAAGCGATATCGGCTCTTAAAGCTGCGTTAAAGTCCATCCATGCCGAACAGCGCATTGCCGTAGTTACTATTCCCACCAAATACCCTTCTGGTGGTGAACGGCAGCTGATTAAAATTTTAACCGGCAAAGAAGTCCCTAGCGATGGTATACCTGCCGATATTGGTATTGTTTGCCAGAACGTAGGAACTTGCGCGGCGGTTTATCAAGCGATTGCATTTGGAAAACCTTTGGTTTCGCGGATAACCACCATTACCGGCGAATCCATTAACAACCCGCAAAATGTGGAAGTATTAATTGGCACTCCCATTAAACATTTGCTGGAATTTGCCGGTTTTAAACAAGAAAAAAGCTTATTTCAAAAGTTAATCAACTCTAAAGTACCGGCAAAACCGCGCATTATTATGGGTGGCCCAATGATGGGGTTTACTTTAAGTAGCGATGAATTGCCCATTTTAAAGTCGAGTAACTGTATTTTAGCGCCCAGCCAAAAAGAGCTACCCGCCAATGACGTTGCCAGCGCCTGTATTCGTTGCGGTTTGTGTACAGAAGCCTGCCCTGTTGAATTATTGCCGCAGCAATTATATTGGTTCAGCAAAGCGGGTGAATTCGATAAAGCAGAGCAGCACAATATTGCTGACTGTATTGAATGCGGGGCTTGTTCTTATGTGTGTCCTAGCCAAATTCCTTTAGTGCAATATTATCGTTATGCCAAGGGCGAAATTAAAGAAGAACGGGTTGCTCAAGAGAAGTCCAATCGTTCTAAAATTCGCTATGAAGCCCGCCAAGATCGCCTAGATCGCGAAGCCGCTGAAAAAGAAGCCAAACGTCAAGCCCGCGCCGCAGCCGCAGAAAAAGCACAAGCGGCTAAAAAAGCACAAGCGGCTAAAGCTGCCTTAGCTGAGGCGTCATCAAGCGTTATAGATTCAAGCAAGGTCGATGGCACTGCAGTTGAAGTTAAACAAGCAGAGCCTGTAAATTTAGAAGACCTGCAACAGAAACTCGATGCGGCCCAAGCAGGTTTAAAAAAATCGATGGATAAGATTGCAGAAATAAAAGCGGATGAATCGTCTACACAAGATTTAGCCGTATTTGAAAAGGCCGTTGCCAACCGCCGCGATAAAGTGAAAGCACTAGCACTGCAACTTGCAGAAGCAAAAAAATCAGCGCCACCCGCTCAGCAAGATATGTCAGCCGATGGCCGCGCTAGCCTTGAAAAGAAAATACGCGCACAACAAGACCGTTTAGCCAAAACTCAAGAACGTGTCGATCTTGCCAAAGAACAAGGTTTAGAGTCATTACCCGCTTTACAAAAAGGGCTGGATAAACAAATGCAAAAATTAAAAGAGCTAAAAGATGAACTAGCTCAGTTTGAACAGGCGGCACTTTAATTATGGCTATTAATTCTGCAGGTTTTGTTAATATCACCTCGCCTCACGCTCATGGCGGTAATACCACCAGCCGTATTATGATGACGGTTATTTTAGCCACCATTCCTGGGGTTGCTGCGCTTACTTATTTTTTTGGTTGGGGCACACTGATTAATATTGTCTTAGCCAGTGTTACCGCTTTGAGTTGCGAAGCGCTTATTTTAAAAATGCGTAAACGCCCAGTGGGTTTTATTTTAAAAGACAACAGCGCTTTACTAACAGCGGTTTTGTTGGGTATTGCTTTGCCACCTTTGGCGCCTTGGTGGGTAACCGTGGTGGCGGTAAGTTTCTCGATGGTCTTTGCTAAACATTTGTATGGTGGTTTAGGTAATAATCCCTTTAACCCTGCAATGGTCGGTTATGCCTTGGTGCTTATTTCTTTTCCGGTACAAATGACCACCACTTGGGCCGTGCCATTCTTTTTAAGTGACGGCCAAACGATTTCTTTCAGCGATAGTTTGAATGTGATTTTTTCAAATAGCGCTGCGGTTGCAACCACGCTCAGCGATGCCTACAGTGGTGCTACCCCTTTAGATACCTACAAACATTTAGCCAGTAATCAAACCGCGCTGGAAATTATGCAGCAACCTTTATTTGCTAACGATACCCAAGGTGGTTCGGCCAGCAACTGGTTTGCCGGTGGCTGGGAATTTGTCAACATCGCATTTTTAATCGGTGGTTTGGCATTACTTGCGCTACGAATTTTCACTTGGCATATTCCTCTTAGTTTATTAGCCGCACTTGGCACCTGTTCATTAGTGTTTGGCTGGGACGCGGATATGTACGTGCCTTGGTCGCTGCATATATTCACTGGCGCCACCATGATGGGGGCATTTTTTATTGCAACAGACCCAGTTAGTGCCTCGACTACGCCATTAGGTAAAATTATTTATGGCGCAGGTATTGGTATTTTAATTTTTGTGATTCGTACTTGGGGCGCTTACCCTGATGCTGTCGCATTTGCGGTATTGCTAATGAATTTTGCAGCCCCTTTTATCGATACCTACACCCAGCCACGAACTTATGGTCATGTAAAAGCCAAGCGCGGCATGCCAGCCAAACCCGATGCTAATAAAGATGCCGACAAAAATGTCGACCATAAGGAGGGTTAACCATGAACGAATTACTGCAATCGATTCGTAAAAATGCCATTGGCTTAGGGTTATTTGCCATTGTTACTGCAGGCTCGATTGGTGTTGCTCAGGTATTAACCTTTGACCAAATCAAAGAAAACGTAAAAATTGCCCAAGCTAAAGCGCTGCACGAGATTGTGCCCGAGAGTGATTATGATAATGATCTGCTCAACGATACCGTTGCGTTAGCCGCAGAAGGCATTCACGCCAAGTGGAATGTTCGTTTGCTAGGGCCATTGGCAGACGATGCTGTGGCCTACATTGCGCGCAAAGACGGTCAAGCCCATACCGTGATTCTTCCTGTTACTGCTCCAGATGGTTACACCGCTCACATTAATATGATTGTGGGTGTTCGTTTAGACGGCAGCTTGGCCGGTGTTCGTGTGGTAAACCACAAAGAAACTCCGGGGCTAGGCGATAAAATTGAAGTGAAAAAAGACCCTTGGATTCTCCAGTTTGAGGGTTTGTCATTATTAAACCCGGAACCAGATGCTTGGGCTGTAAAAAAAGATGGTGGTGAGTTTGATCAGTTTACTGGCGCTACCATTACCCCAAGGTCGGTTGTACGTTCAGTGAAATTGGCACTCGAGTTTTTTCAAAAGCATGGCAAAGAATTAGTCGATAGTGAGAACTTAACTTATGGCAACTAAATCGTTATCTGAAATTTCATTAGACGGCTTATGGAAAAACAACCCGGCACTGGTTCAGCTACTGGGGTTGTGCCCATTACTGGCAGTCACCGGTTCGGTGGTGAACGCCATTGGCTTGGGTCTTGCGACCATATTAGTATTGGTAGGTTCTAACCTAGCGGTGTCGTTAATTCGTAACCACGTTCCCGATGCCGTGCGTTTGCCTGCATTTGTTATGATTATTGCGTCGTTTGTTACCGTGACCGAATTGGTTATGCAAGCATTGACCTATGAGCTCTACCAAATATTAGGTATTTTTATTCCGCTAATCGTAACCAACTGCGCTATTTTGGGTCGTGCCGATGCCTTTGCCAGTAAAAATGGTTTATTACCCTCTGTGGTTGATGGCTTGACCATGGGTTTAGGTTTTACGGTCGTGTTAATTTTATTGGGCGTAATTCGTGAGATCATCGGCCAAGGTACCTTGTTTACCAACATGGATTTGATTTTTGGGGAAGCCGCGGTGAATTGGAAAATTGTTATTTTTAATGATTACCCTGATTTTTTGTTTGCCATTTTGCCGCCAGGTGCCTTTGTCGCTATGGGATTAATAATTGCGGTTAAAAACCTGATTGATTCACACTTAGACGAACGTGCTGCCGCCAACAAAGAACAGGTTGAAGCAGGCTCTAAACGTGTTCGAGTTACCGGCAAGATCAGCTAATAATTTGTTTAACAAAAAGGCCAATGCTTTATGAATAAACTGTTTATCATTGGCCTTCCTCGCACAGGGACCACCAGTATCAGCGTGGCCCTGCTTCAGTACAATTTTAAAGTAGCCCACACTGCCTTTACCAAATACGCGTTTGAATTAGCCGATGTTATTTCTGATGCCCCTTGTTTTAGTGATTATAAAGAACTGGACGCTTTATTTCCGGGTTCTAAATTTGTCTATTTAGAGCGTGATTTAGATAAATGGATTCCTTCTGCACAAATGCTCTTGCAAAAAATGGAATCTAGATTGCACCCACAAACTGGGGTGTTTAGCCCAGTGTTGAAACGCAGTTTTAACCAGGTATTCAAACTCTACTCATCGCCTGATCTGTACACAGAAGAACACCTAAAAGACTGTTATTTAAAACACAAAAGTGAAGTATTAGATTATTTTACTGGGCGTAATGATCTTATTAGCATCAATATTAGCCATCAAGACAGTTTGCCGCGTTTAATTGAATTTTTGGGTTTATCGATTGAAGGTCGCACACTTTTTCCTCACTTAAACCAAGGCCGCCACGTTGCTGGTTGGAAAGAGTTTAAACACCCCAATAAGGTTAACGCTAACAGTGCAGGTGTCGAACGCCGAAAGTTTTTTGACTACCACACAGAGCAACTAAAGATACAGCCGTTGTCACTATGACAAATACCCAGCAGCCACCTCCAATATTAATAGCCCCTATAATGCCGTTATTTTTTAAAATGGCTTTACCCATTATTTTTGGATTATTAATTAATGGCTTATTTAATTTTGTCGATGCGTTATTCATTACTTGGGCGGTTGGTACTGATGCCATAGGTGGTGTATCGGCTGCCTTTCCGATACAAATGATTATGATCAGTATCAGCGCTATGTTGGGCAGTGGCATGGCATCGGTTATTTCTCGTTGTCTGGGTGCTAGTCAGCAATCTGGCAAGGATACCGAGGCAAGCAAAGTATTCAGTGCTTCATTATTTTTTGCAGCACTCGTAGGCTTGTTTTTATCCCTTGTAATTGTACTTTTTCGCGTAGAAATATTTAACGCCATGCAGCTACCCACTGCCCTCATTCCTTATGCCATCGATTATTTAACTCCCATTGCAGCTATTGGCATCATCAGTTTTTGTCACGGTACATTAAGTGAAGTATTACGAGCACAGGGCTTAAATGTATTAGTATTTAAACTAATGGCCAGCATGGCTCTTATGAACATTGCTTTAGATGCCTTGTTTTTATTCGTCTTTGGTTGGGGAGTTTCTGGCGCAGCTTGGGCAACCGCAATCTCTATTACTTTTGCCTTTTTGTTTGCGGTGTACTTGTTTCGTAAACACGATCATCGAATTTATTTTTCTCTAGCGCATTTTCGTTTAATTCCCCATTTGCATAAAACCATTATGGCTTTGGGTATGCCGGTTTTTTTATCGTACACAGGTTTTGCGGTAATGCTGTTAGCCGTAAATATTGCGTTGGTGCATGTGGCCGGCAATGACGCACAATTATTGATAAGTGCCCACGGTATTTTAAACCGTGTCTTTATGCTGGTATTTTTACCCGTACTGGGCATGATGATCGCTTTTCAAACCATTGCCGGTTTTAATTACGGCGCACAATTACAACCCCGTGTCATAGCAGTATTGCACATAGCTTTAGTTGTTAGCACCGTGTATGCCTTGTTGTGGTCAATTATTATGGTGGGGGTTCCTGAATACATTTTCCAAATATTCTCAGACGATACCGCTTTGGTGCAAACCGCTGCAGATATATCTCGTATTGTTTTTTTAGCATTCATAACAGCTGGCGTAGCGATGATCTGCCCGGCTTTATTTCAAGCTATCGGTATGGCAATCCCAGCGATTGTATTAAATGCCTTACATACCTATTTCTTATTGCTGCCTGCTTTAGGCTTCATTGCGTATATACATACATTTTCACATTCTTTTATGCACTTTTTTTCCATTTCAACCGTATTAAATAAACAGCTAATAACATTGGGTACTGATGGCATTTGGTGGCTATTCCCACTAACCGATGTGTTAGCCACTATACTAGTAGCTACTTATACTTGGTTTTTTATTAATCGTTTTAAAATAGATCTTAAGTGAACAGTGAGGTTGTCATGAATATTTTAATCAGCGGTGCGAGTGGACTTGTTGGTAAAGCTCTTACTCAGCACTTACAAACGCAAGGCCACAAGGTATACACCTTAAAGCGCAATGGCTCTGGTGCCGCATTTACTTGGCAGCCCGATCAGCAAAAAATATACTTAGACCCCTCTATTCATCTAGATGCTGTTATTAATCTTAATGGTGTCAATATTGGTGACAAACCTTGGTCTGCACAACGTAAAATAGACATCATTAAAAGCCGTGTTGATTCAACTCGCTTGTTAGCCAACACTGTGGCCACGCTAAAGTCGCCTCCTCATACTTTTATTAATGCCAGTGCCATAGGGTTTTACGGCGATACGGGCACTTCTGCTGTAAATGAAACCAGTTCAGCAGGCAGCGGCTATTTAACCGACGTGGTAACGCAATGGGAACAAGCCGCCGAAGTATTAGCCGATACGCCTATTCGCACCGTATTCATTCGCAGCGGTGTAATACTCAGTAAAGACGCCGGTGCTCTGCAAAAAATGTTATTGCCCTTTAAATTAGGTTTGGGCGGACGAGTTGGTTCGGGGCAGCAATTTATGAGCTGGATTGCTTTGCAAGACGAAGTAAGAGCGATTGAATTTTTACTCAATAATGCTCACATCAGTGGCCCAGTAAATTTAACCAGCCCCAATGCGGTGAATAATTCTGAATTTACTTCTACGTTAGCGAAATGCTTAAACCGCCCTGCTATTTTCCCGATGCCAGGGTTTATGGTGAAGCTGCTGTTTGGTGAAATGGGGGATTTATTGTTATTGGGTGGCGCAAATGTTAAACCTAACGTCCTGCTAGAAAATGGGTTTGAGTTTAAGTACCCAGAATTGGATAAAGCATTTAAAGCAGCATTAAAGTAAATTGCATTAAATTAAATTGAAGAATATAACGCCCACAAATAAGCCTGCTAATGCAGGCTTATTTTTTACAGGGTTAAACAGTTCTTATTAAAGAAAAATTAGAACTTGTAACCAACGCCAGCCATTACAACGATTGGATCGATTTCAACTGTATTATTAGAGCCTTTAAGATCCGTATCAATATCAATGTACCAAACGCCTACGTTGGCCATCCAATTATCATCAATATGGTAGTTAGCACCTGCAGAAACTGATAAACCGAAGCTGTCTTCTAATACAACATTATCTTCATCGAAGAAGATGGTCATGTTCAAACCAGCTCCTACGTATGGCTGAAGCGCTGAACTCGAATCCATTGGATAGTATTGCGCAGAAACCGTTGGCGGCAAATGTTTGGTCGTAGCAATTCGATTACCACCCGCTTCTATCGTATGTTTAAAAGGCGTTGCTGCTAATACTTCAATCCCAATCTGAGGTGTAACCATGTAGGTTCCAGTTAAGCCTAATTGCGTATCATCTTTGACTTTAACACCACTAATGCCCGAGTCATCTTTCGGTGATACGTTAATGACACCTGCTTTAACCATAATGTCGCCGGCTTCATACGCCATAACTTGCGTTGAACCGAATACTGCAATACTTGTTGCTAATAATGTAGATGTTAGTTTCATGAAGAAAACTCCTGACCTGTATTTAAAAGGCTTAAAAACCTTGTGGGTAATGAATGAAGGCATTATTAAGATTTAGTCATTAGGCAGTATTGATACAAATCAACAAATATTCGCAGCCATAAAAAAGTTGCTAGCAAAAGCTGACCTACATCAATTAAACACATCAATGACTCAATATGAGTCATAAAAAATTCAAATAAAAATAAAAAAACAACAAAGTAGAAGCCCTTTTATACAAACAAAATGGTCATAACAACGATGGTGTAAATTAGTATACGGATAACAACAGCTGTAACTTTACCCACTTAAAGCAAATTATTACTCTGGTTCTATTAATCTTTCATTAATTTTCATTAACTTTTAATTAACCAGTAGAGTAAATCCGATGGCTTTTATCACCTTTGAGATCCTTTTATGGATTTTATTTGCCTTATCTTTGGTCGATGCCAATAAACGTTGGGGCTTAAACAAAACCTTATTATTTTTTGTTCCGTTATTTATTTATGGCTGGATATTAGAAGCCTCTGCCATTGGCATTTTTCAACGCTACGAATATGGCGATGGATTTTTTGTAACTTTATTTGGTGCGCCTCTTTGCATTGCTGCAGGTTGGGCGGCAATAACCTACAGTGGTTTTTGCATTGCTCAAACCTATACCCAAAATCATTTTAAAATTGCTGCGTTCACGGCACTTTGGGGCTTAAGTATTGATTTCTCAATGGATGGTTTAGCTGTATTGATGGGTTACTGGACTTGGTTTGCACCAGCGGATGTGGTGTTGCCTTATTTTGATGTGCCGGTTTCTAATTTTATTGGCTGGTTTATTATTTTATCTTTCTTTTCGTTTTTTCATCTGCGCTGGCAAGATACCAAAATTAGAAAAATGTTATTCGGTTTCGATGCGGTTATCCCAGCACTGCCAGCCCTTTTAATCGCCATTGCAATCATGTTAGAAAGTGAATACGAACGTTTATTTATTACCTTCCCTTGGTGGCTCATGCTGATTATTTTTATTGTTCCGCTGGTTGTTATTTTATCCGTTTGGCTACTAAAAAAGCCCAACCTTTCTCAATTTGAAGACACTCAAAGTTTCAAGGTGCCACTCTTGATTAGCCATGCGCTGCATGGCTTCTTTTTCATTATGTCTATTTATGTGGGGATTACATCGGGAGACTGGCGTTATTTAATCGTTGCTTTAGTTGCTGGGGTCCCACTTTTGGCCCATGGAATTGGTTCAAAACAACAAGGTACTGACAGTGCACAAAAGTTAGCTATTAACTGATCATTAACCACTAACTAATAGAGCGTTTAATATATTTTAAAAAAAGCTTTTTTTTAAAGCCCTCTTTTAAATAAGCCCTCTTTTAAACAAGCCCTCTACTGAGGGCTTATTTTGTAATTGAAGGTTTATACTTTGGCATTCATGCTCAACGCCATCGCTTCGGCGATTTTTATACCGTCAATCGCTGCCGACATAATACCACCAGCATACCCAGCACCTTCTCCAGCAGGGTAAAACCCTTGTACATTAATACTCTGAAAGCTGTCATCTCGCTTAATACTAATAGGCGCAGAGGTTCGCGTTTCTACCCCGGTTAATAACGCATCGTCTTTAGCAAAACCACGAATCTTACGATTAAACGCCGGAATCGCTTCACGAATGGCTTCTATCGCAAAATCCGGTAACGTTTTCGACAAGTCGGTTAATTTTATACCGGGCTTAAACGAAGGCTGAACACTGCCTAAGCTGTCGAGAGATTTCTTTTCAGAATCAATGCCTTTCATAAAATCGCCAACGGTTTGCGCTGGGGCATCGTAATTAGACCCGCCTATGAGATAGGCCTTTCTTTCTAATTCACGCTGAAATTCAATACCTGCTAATGGGCCACCAGGGTAATCACTGGGGTCAATGCCCACAACCACCGCACTGTTGGCGTTGCGTTCATTACGCGAGTACTGGCTCATGCCGTTGGTAACGACTTGGTGTTCTTCAGAAGCCGCGGCCACTACCGTTCCTCCTGGACACATACAAAAACTGTATACAGAACGACCATTTTTACAGTGATGCACCAGTTTATAATCAGCAGCACCTAAAATTTTATTGCCCGCATTTGGGCCAAAACGGGCGGCATCGATGGTCGATTGTTCATGTTCAATACGAAACCCTACCGAAAAAGGCTTGGCTTCTATGTAAACGCCCTTGTTGTATAGCATTTCAAAGGTATCGCGAGCGCTATGACCAATAGCAAAAGCAATATGATTTGATAGGAGTTTTTCACCACTAGACAGAGTTAAGCCGGTAATACGATTTCCGGCTGAGGTCTTTTCTAATTCAATATCGTCGACACGACTACTGAAACGAATTTCTCCACCTAAACGAATGATTTCGGCGCGCATTTTTTCAACCATCGAAACCAGCTTAAACGTTCCAATGTGGGGCTTACTCACGTACATAATTTCATCAGGAGCGCCCGAGGCCACAAATTCGGCCAATACTTTTCGGCTGTATTGTTTCGGGTCTTTCACTTGGCTGTACAGCTTTCCATCAGAAAAGGTGCCAGCACCCCCTTCACCAAACTGCACATTGGATTCGGTATTGAGTACTTTCTGACGCCAAAAGCCAAAGGTATCTTTGGTGCGCTCACGTACTTCTTTGCCCCTGTCCAGAACGATTGGTTTATAACCCATTTGCGCCAGGGTTAAACCGGCAAGCAATCCACATGGGCCAAAGCCAACGATGATGGGACGCTCTGTTAACTCTGCCGGTGCTTGGGCAACAAAATGATAGTCTAAATCAGGGGTTTGTTTAATTAGCTGATCGTCAGCAAATTTTTCTAATAGTTCAGCTTCAAGCGCGCTCGATACTTCAACATCTAAGGTATAAATCAGAAAAATATCGGATTTCTTACGTGCATCATAACCCCGACGGAACATATTAAAGCTCAGCAATTGCTCTGGAGTAATATCAAGAGTGGTTAAAACGGTTTGTTTTAGTGCTTGGTCGTTATGATCAAGGGGAAGTTTGATGTTGCTGAGACGGATCATGCGGGTGCCTTTACACTGACAACAGTGCGTAATAATTTAATAGTTACTTAGTTATAGTAAAGGCGTCATTTTACGGTATTTTGATGGGTTTATATAGCGGCTAGCAGCGAACTGCTAGCACACGTTACTAATCAACTAATTAGCCAAACAAATCAGCCAAAGCTCGCGGCTTTTTGATACGCAGGTCGCTGCTGAACCTTAGCTAAATAAGCTTGTGTTTTTTCATGGTCTTTTAACAAACCATTGCTGGCTGCAATTTCTAGAATAATCGTCATCATGATATCTGCGGCGGTGAACTCACTGCCGGCAAAATACTCACGCTGCGCTAGCGTCGATTCGATATAACTAAAATCTAAACCGACTTCTTTTGCCACATAACCATCCATCGGTTGGTCGCCATGACGGCTTTCCATTCCCATGAATAGTTTGAACATCACGGGCATTGCCAGCGAGCCTTCAGCAAAGTGAGACCATTCCAGATATTGATAATATTCTTGGCTGCCCGCTTTGGGTCGCAGAACTTTATCGGTCATGGGGTTATAAGCATTTTTATCCAGAATGTATTCCATAATGGTACTGGACTCGCATAGGGTGATTTCACCCTCGATACTCTCACTACTATCGCAATCGCTGCTGGCATTAAGACGATCAACAATCACTGGCGCTTTACTCAGCGGATGAACCGCTTTTAAACTTGCCGGTGCCAAGTGTGTTTGAGCATCGCGTTGATGATCGATTTTCTGATACGGCATTTGTAACTCTTCTAATAACCACAATACGCGCTTAGAACGAGACTGATTTAAATGGTGTACGGTTAACATGCATCTTCCTTTTTGATTACAGTGCGTCTTTTATTAAAGAGCATCAGGGCCAACTCGAACCACTAACTTACCGAAGTTTTTGCCTTCTAATAAACCCGCAAACGATTCAACCGCTTTCTCTAAACCGTTAACCATATCTTCACGGTATTTGATTTTTCCATCCTGCAACCACTGCGACATGTCTGTGCTGAATTCATTGTAACGATGACCATAATCGTCAAAAACAATAAAGCCCTGCATTTTAATGCGCTTAACCAACAGATTGCCCATTAGTGCACCCATTCGATCAGGACCTTGAGGTAATTCTGTCGCGTTATATTGTGCGATCATTCCGCACAAAGGCACACGGGCACACGAATTTAATAACGGTAAAACCGCATCAAAGACCTTGCCACCTACGTTTTCAAAATACACATCAATGCCGTTATCACAAGCTTTGGCTAGTTGCTCAGCTAAGTCATCTGCTTTATGGTCGATACAGGCATCAAAGCCTAATTCTTCAACCGCCGAGCGACATTTGTCTTCGCCTCCGGCAATACCGACAACCTTGCAGCCTTTTAATTTGGCGATCTGCCCAACCAAGCTGCCTACTGCCCCTGTTGCTGCTGCAACCACGATAGTTTCACCGGCTTTTGGCTGGCCAATATCCAGCAAGCCCATATAGGCGGTTAAACCTGGCATACCCATCACGCCTAATGCGTAAGAAGGTTTTACGGGTTCCATACCCAGTTTTAATAAATCAACACCATCAGAGATGGCATAATCTTGCCAACCAGAAAATGACACTACCCACTCACCAACGGTGTAATTTGGGTTATTAGATTCTTCTACTCGGCACACCGTGCCACCCACCATAGTTCCGCCAATGGCAACCGGTTCGGCGTACGATTTAGCATCGCTCATGCGGCCACGCATGTAGGGGTCGAGTGATAAAAATACCGTGCGTAGTAACACTTCACCTTGTTTAGGGGTTGGCTTATCGGATTCAACAAAGTTGAAGTGTTCTAAATTTGGCGCGCCAACTGGGCGAGTTTTTAATGTCCACTGCCGGTTTACGCTAGATGTTTGCTGAAGTGCTTTCATAACAATCTCACTTTATTCAAGGTATACGCTAGCGCTTTAATCAGAATTAAAGTTTGCATTTGCGTGTCCATTGATGAATTTAAGCTAAAAATTAAACTGGATATTTGAGCTAGATATTTAAACTAGGAACTTAACGTTTGGATCAATAAAAATTAACGTTAAATAAATTGGCTGCAGTGATAAAAACCGCAGCCAATTGTTTTGGTAGAGCTTTTTAGTAGAGCTATTTAATAGCTCTTTTTAGTAGCGCTACAGCGCCGTCACTAAAATTTCGCGGCTAACTTCTGGGGTAATGGCGCCGTGCTCGCCCAATTTAACCATGCCGTGCTGGGTCAGTTTTTCGATTAATAAATCGATATCCGCTTCACCCAAATCAACATGAGATAAACGTGTTGGCACTTGCATCATTTCAAAGAATTGTTCGGTCGATTCAATTGCTCGATTAATACGTGATTCTTCATCACCGTCGGTGATATTCCAAATACGCTCGGCGTACTGCAAGAGTTTTTCACGCTTAGCATCGCGACATACTTTCATTACCGCAGGTAATACGATAGATAGCGTACGCGCATGATCGATATTGTGCGTGCCCGTTAGTTCGTGGCCAATCATGTGGGTTGACCAGTCTTGTGGCACACCTGCGCCGATCAAACCATTCAGCGCCATAGTTGCCGCCCACATAATGTTACCGCGAACTTCTAGGTCTTGAGACGTTTCTGAAACTAATGCTTTAGGGCCGTCTTCGATCAGGGTTAATAATAAACCTTCGGCAAATCTATCTTGAACCTTACCGTTAACGCTGTAGGTCAAATACTGCTCCATGGTATGAACAAACGCATCAACCACACCATTACTAATTTGACGATCAGATAACGACAAAGTCACCGCTGGGTCTAGTACAGCAAAAATTGGGCGCACTAATGGGTTATGAAATGCCAGTTTATTGCCATCTCGAGTAACAACTGCACCAACATTCGATTCAGAACCAGTCGCCGGTAACGTTAATACGCAAGCAAGAGGCAGTGCTTTTTTGATTCGTGCTTGTTTGCTAACGATGTCCCAAGGATCTTCTCCTTCAAATAACGCAGCTGCTGCAATAAATTTAGAACCATCAACTACCGAACCACCACCTACTGCAAGAATAAAATCGACATCGTTCTCTTTAATAATATCTAACGATTTAATCAAGGTATCGTAAGTTGGGTTAGGTTCTATACCCGAAAATTCGAACCAAGTATGGTCACTCAAAGCAGCAGCTACTTGGTCGTATACGCCATTGCTTTTAATAGAACCACCACCATAGGTAACAAGCACTTTTGCATCACTTGGAATCTGTTTTTTAAGTGCGGCAATTTGACCTTCACCAAAAAGAATTTGGGTGGTATTTTGAAAACTAAAATTTAACATAGATCGTGTTCCTAAAATGTTGGGAATTGAATATTTTTTAATACACTCGAAAACTATTGGGTAAGCGCCGCGATCAATTTCGCCGCGGCTAACTCAGAGCTCTGAGGATTTTGACCACTAATAACTAAACCGTCTTGCACAGCAAAGGCATTCCAATCGGCGGCTTTTTGATAATCACCACCCCGTTTAATTAGCTCATCTTCTAATAAAAATGGCACGACGGCGGTTAATTGCACAGCGTCTTCTTCGCCATTGGTAAAGCCTGTTACGGCTTTGCCTTTCACCATAAATTCACCGGCGCCATCTTTTACATTCAAAAATGCAGCTGTTGCATGACATACGGCTGCAACGGGCTTATTGGTTGCTAAAAATGACTCTATTAACGCAATAGAAACACGATTATCGGTTAAGTCCCATAATGGCCCATGACCACCCGGATAAAACACAGCGTCATAATCTGCAGAATCAATCTCTGTCAAAATAGCTGTATTAGCCATCAATGCTTTAACGCTCTCATCGTTATCGTAACGCTGAGTCGATTCTGTTTGAAAATCTTCTAAGGTGCTTTTGGGATCAATAGGGGGTTGCCCACCCGCTACCGATGCTAATGTCACGTTAAAGCCTGCATCGATAAAAGCATAGTAAGGTGCTGCAAATTCTTCTACCCAAAAACCCGTTTTTTCACCCGTTGTGCCCAACTCGTCGTGGGAGGTTAATACCATTAAAATATTCTTTGCTACTTGTTCATTCGTTTGCGTCATTTCGTGCCTCTTTATAACTGTATGATAACCAGGTGCTAAATCGTTTTTTTAACAATACTGTTAAACTGAACTCAGTGTAGGCCCTACCACCCGTTCAAACAATATCAATAGAATCGACTTCATTGGTAGAATTATTAATACAATAAAGTCTATAATAAAATGATGAATGTATCTTTCGAACAATTAAAAAGTATGGTGGTATTTGCACAAGTAGTCGAGCAAGGCAACTTAACCGCTGCTGCTAAGCATATCGGCTTGTCTCGTGCGGTGGTGAGTTATCATATTAAAAAGCTGGAATCTCAATTAGGCATTAAGCTACTCAATCGCTCAACTCGATCCATTGCCCTTACCGAGGCAGGAAGCGAATACTATCAATCTTGTCGCATTATTGCAGAGCAAGCCTCTAGAGCTAACCAACAAATAGAAAATATTAAAAATGAACCAGAAGGCTTGTTAAAAATCACTTGCCCCGTAAATGTAGGGCTACAAATTATTGTGCCTGCATTAAGTGAGTTTCGTCGCCTTTATCCCAAAATAGAGCTGGATTTGATGCTTACCGATGAAGTGGTCAATATTATGCAAGAAGGCATGGATTTGGCTATTCGAGGTGCACCCTTACCCAATTCGGGCTTACAAGCCAGTAAGTTATCGACCTTAGCAATGTGTTTATGTGGCTCCCCTGAGTATTTCAAAAAACATGGGCGGCCAACCATGCCGTCAGAGTTAGACCAGCATGACTGGATTATTTATAAATTAACAGCCGGAGCGGTAGAATTGACCAAAGGCAATCGTTCATACAGTGTGGCAGTTAAAGGCGGTATTAGTACTAATAATGCTGCTGCCAGAACGGCTTTTATTGAAGGCGGTCATGGACTTGGAAGAATCCCTTTATACGACGCTTGGCCAAAAATACTAGAAGGTAAATTGGAAATTGTGCTGGATGATTATCAATTAAAAGATATAGATATTTATGGGGTATTTCCACCCGGCAGTACAGGCTCAAAAAAATTGAGATTGTTGATTGATTTCCTTAAAGATTACTTTGATAAGCTGGATCGCAACGCTCAAAATAGAATCAAATCTTAATTAATGCTATTTTGATAATTCCAAATCTACTTTTTATGTCAAAGGTTAAGACCTGCTAATATGTTGTTTATTTCTCACGCGGTTTCCATTCCAAGCGATCAACTGGACATTCAAGCTATGCGTGCACAAGGCGCTGGTGGACAAAACGTGAATAAAGTTTCGAGTGCGATTCATTTACGTTTTAACATTAAAGCTTCTACACTGCCCGATTTCTACAAAGAACGTTTGTTGGCTCTTCGCGATTACCGAGTGACCAAAGATGGGGTAATTGTTATTAAATCGCAAGAACATAGAAGCCAAGAACTGAACCGCCAAGCCGCGCTAGATCGTTTAGTTGCGTTAATTCGTCAAGCAGTGGTCACCCAAAAACCACGCAGAGCCACAAAACCAAGTCGTTCTTCTCAAGCCAAACGCATGGACAAAAAAACCAAACATGGTCAGATTAAATCCATGCGCGGACGCGTTAATCAAGATTAACGGTTTATAAGCCTAACTTTTCTGCAACAAAATCCGCATCTTTATCACCACGACCCGACAAGTTAACTAAAATTGTTTGATCGCTGGCTAACGTTTTTGCCAGCTTAATTGCATAAGCAACAGCATGAGCACTTTCGAGCGCAGGAATAATGCCTTCTCTTCGAGATAAGGTCATGAATGCATCTAAGCATTCGTCGTCGTTTATCGCTTCGTAACGAACCCGGGCAATATCTTTTAAATGGCAGTGCTGTGGTCCAGTTCCTGGGTAATCTAAACCAGAAGCAATAGAATAAACTGGCAAAGGTTCTCCGTGTTCGTCCTGTAACATTAAACATTCAAAGCCGTGCATAGCTCCCTTGCTGCCAAGAGACATGGTGGCAGCATGATCTGGCGTATCTAAACCTTTACCACCAGGCTCAACGCCCACCAATTCTACATCTTTGTCATCTAAGAATGCGGTAAACATACCAATGGCATTTGAACCACCACCAACGCAAGCCATCACATGATTAGGCAGTGTGCCCGTTTGCTGTAAAAATTGCTGGCGAGCTTCGGTACCAATAATACTTTGAAAATCACGTACCATTTTGGGAAATGGGTGCGGGCCTACCACAGAACCTATCGCGTAAAAATAATTGACTGGATCAAGTAAATATTCATCAAACGCGCTGTCTACTGCATCTTTCAAAGTTTTAGTGCCGCGATCAACAGAAACCAGTTTGCAGCCTAAAATTTTCATTTTCACTACATTTGGGTGTTCTTTAGCAATATCAATTTCACCCATGTGGATTTCACAGGGAATGCCGACTAATGCACAAGCACTGGCTAGAGCAACGCCGTGTTGGCCCGCCCCGGTTTCTGCCAACACTTTTGTTTTACCCATAAATTTCGCTAATAGAGCCTCGCCTAAGCAATGGTTTATCTTGTGTGCACCGGTATGGTTAAGGTCTTCTCGTTTAAAATAAATTTGAGCGCCACCCGCATAGTCCGATAATCGCTTAGCATGAAATATAGGGCTTGGACGTCCTACATATTTGGCATATAAATCGGCTAGTTCTTCTTGAAATTGTTTGCTATGACGAATTTCTTCGTAGGCAGCATCAATTTCATTCATGATGGTTTGTAACTGCGGCGGTACGATTTGGCCACCGTACTCACCGAAATAACCTTTATTATCAGGCATATTGTGAGTTAACGACATATATATTTCCTAAAGCAAATTGCTATTTAATTATGATTGTTTTGTATATATTCAAATCGATTACAGTTTAGTAACATTCCAATCGCGCACTAAATCTGCCAATGCGTAAGCTTGCTTATACAGCGCTTGTAATTCTTCTATACCACCCTTAGAGCCTGTAAATAGGGGCACTTTGTATAAGCGAGAAACAAGAGGATGTATGGGATTGTCGATTTTATTACGTTCTAATGTCCAGCGTAAATTATTGGCCACCATACGAAAGAAAGTCAACTTGGTAGCTAAACTAAACTGGCTAGAATCTTGTATATCACTAAAATTTTTAAAATCGATGGCTGCTAAAAGTGCCGTTTTATTGCCAACTCTTATCGACGCCGAACGCGGCTGATCGAGTAACATAGACATCACACCGAATACTTCACCGGCATTGATTTCATTTAAAACCCGCTCGTTTTGCTCTTCGTCAACATAAACAGATAACTGGCCGCGCAATAAAAAATACAAACTGTGTGAATGCTCACCCTTTTGCAAAATTGTTTCGTTGGGTTCTGCAGTAACAATTTGAGCAGTACTCATTAACACTTCAAATTGTGACTCATCTTGTTGAATCAGCTCTTTAAAGAAGGTAACTCCGTTTAATATTCTCTGCAGAGACTCTAACGGATACGCTTCTTTGGTTACACGCTGCATATATTTCGCCTATCTACTTAACAAGTAAGAATAAATTATTATTTTGAATACAAATATAGCATGGATTTTGGCGATTGCACGGCGACAAAAATAAGCGTTATATCCGTTAAGATTTAGCCGGTTTTTCGCCGTCAATTTGTTCGATACGGCTGTAACCAAGTAACCAATAAGACAGCAAGCGATAACTGAAATAACACAAAAATCCAGCAAAAATAACATCACTGGCAAAATGGCCACCTTGAATAATACGACCAAAGCTCACCACAAATCCCATCACTAGGCCGGCATACAACCAACTGCGGCGTCTGAATACCCAAGCCAATACCATTAAATAGAAACCCATCGCTGCATGACCGCTTACAAAAGATTTATTATTACCTGGCTGATCAGCAATCATAGCTGCGGGGATAAAAGCAGGAATAAAATCTTTGTGACCACCAAACTCTTGTACCGAGCGTGGACGGGGCCTATCCCAATTTTCTTTCACGACCAAGTGCACCAAAATACCCGGGCCAATCAATAAGGCCAAGGTTAAAAACACCCAAGTCTTACGCTGATCTGATCCTAAACCAAACCGCCCTTTGATAAAGCTTAAAGCCGTCATAATAAGTAATAAGGGCAAGATAAATTTAGGCGCATGACGAAACAATTCATAGATGGATAACACCACGGCATTATCACGATAAATAAAGCCCTGTTCGGGGGAATAAAATAAAGTGCTAATCCAAAGGTCTATTTCTGGCCAAATAAGAAAAATTGCAGCAAGCACCACAAATAAAACGATATCAAACTGTGTCTTTAGCCAAGCCATTAGTTGGTTTCTACCTGTATCAATGAGGATCTAATAATAACGTTCATGATGCTTGAGTGACGGATAAACAGCAATACAGTGTTAAGTAAAAAAGAGTATAATGGCTGATATTATTCAATAAATTTGAACGAGTTATTTAAACCCTAACCCGTTAATCAGGAAATCTTTTTATGCGTATTTGTGCCGTTGAACTAAAGGGAGATGACGCTATCTTCTGCATCATGTCGAAAAACATGGGTTTGCTCGACATTCCAGAAGTTCGTCAGCGTAAAATCACCATTTCTAATACTCAAGACACTGACAATATGCGTTGGTTTCAGCGTCAATTTTTGCAGCTAGTGACTGATTATAAAGTAGAAAAGGTAGTCATTCGTGAACGCCCAATGAAGGGGAAATTTGCTGGCGGTGCCGTTGGTTTTAAATTAGAAACAGCGATTCAACTTATCGAAGGTATCAACGTCGAAATAGTCACAGGCAGTCGCATAAAAGAACAGCTTAAACACACACCTATTTTGATGGATTACAAGCAAACAAAACTCAAACAGTTTCAAGAACAGGCATTTATAACGGCCTATGCTTGCTTGCACATGCAAGACAGCTTGTACGGCGCAGGTTAGTCAATGCAAGATCATTGCATTCAACCTATTGGCATTGTGCATTCTTGCTTTAAAGAAAAGTTTGCCATACCTCGTCAGCCGGCTTTAGCACCGGCGGCAACAGGAGAAATAGAATTATTTGCGCCATATAACGACCCTGTTGCCCTAGAAGGTTTAGAAGAAGTTAGCCACTTATGGCTAAGTTTTATTTTTCATCAAACACTCGCCTCTGCCCATTCATCGATCAATTCAAAGCCTCAATTACGAGTGCGCCCTCCTCGCTTAGGAGGCAACAAAAAAGTGGGTGTTTTTGCTACTCGCTCTACACACAGGCCCAATGCACTGGGTTTATCAGTGGTTAAGCTCGATGGTATTCGCAATAATCGCTTACAGATTTCAGGGATTGATTTGCTTAATGGCACTCCCTTGGTGGATATAAAGCCCTATTTACCTTACGCCGACAATGTTGGCACAGCCTTTAATTACTTAGCGGATCAAGCACCTGAGCTGATTGAGGTTGAATTTACCCCCGCTGCTTTGCAGGTAGTTTTATTGCACCAAACAAGGATTAATAAGCCTATTCAAGCATTAATTGAACAAATGCTCGCTCAAGACCCTAAGCCAGCTTATCAAAAGCTGGATCTTGAACGAGTTTATGGCGTTAAAATTTGGGACTTAAATGTTCAATGGCAATACTTATCGACGGGCAACATTCAAGTTATTTCAGTCGATTTGGCTTAATTAGGATAAGTGATAAGCGCGTTGAAAAAACCACGGCAATCCTTTTGCCTTAAATTTAGGTTCGTCTTCAATAATATCGGCTTCTTCTAACAACTTAACCTGATAGCTTTGACCATAATGAACCATAACTTCATCACCCGATATAGCAAACGGTGGGCCACTAGCAATATCCTGGTCATAATCTAAAGTAATTAATAATTGCGGCGCATGACACGTTATCTCATCTAGGTGCTTACTGTAGCGCACACGTAATTCATCGGGTAACGCGATTAAAGCACCACGATCGTATACCCAAGCCACATTGCCTAGATCTGCTGCTGTAATGGCAAAAAAATCGCCGACAAAAATAGTAATATCTTGCGCCTGATAACGCTTTCCCTGACCCCAGATTGATATACTTGGCTTTAGTTGCAGTTGCTCAAACAATTCACTTACTGCTATTTCACTGAGTTCAACACCAACAACCTGACATCCTTGACCCAGCAAATAACCAATGTCTAAACTTTTTCCACACAGTGGAACAAAGACTTTTTTTTGAGCTGCAAACAACCCAATACTACGTTTTAAAATAGGATGAATGTAATCAAGATGGAATCCTATTTGCTGTATTTCCCATTTATTGTGCCAAAAATCGTGTTCCATATTGCAAATCTCTAAGACGTAACTAAAAATGTAAGTAGGGTTTGTTTAAAATCGCTTAATATTTCAATTAAACAAACATTGAGCACTAAAAGCAAAACAATACTGTTGTGATCTATTCAGTCAATACTTAACTTTGACGCTAACATTGGCTATAGTCTAGGGAGTTTATAATTAGGTAAAGAACACAGTATGACGGACTCAAGCGGTATTGAAATTAAGCATCTAGATGGCTTTATCCCTTTCGATTATTTAACGCCAGCTTGTATTCAAGATCTCGCCAGTAAATTTAGGGCGCATTCGTTAGCCAAAGGGAAAATACTTTTTAAACGGGGTAGCGAAGATGCAGAATGCCATTTTTTGATCCGTGGACATCTAGATTTAGCCGACGAAAATTTCAACGTCACAAAAGTTTATGCTAATAGCGACGAAAATTACCTAGCACTTGATAACAGTTCACTTATTCACCGAACTTCTGCTATCACTACCTCAGATTGTCATTTTTACAGCATTAATAGAGACTATTTAGACTTGGTAACAACTTGGTCACAACTGGCTGATGACTTTGAAGAGCAAGAAGACGAAGCGGCGAATAACCCAAATGAAGTCGACTGGATGGAAGTATTGCTTACATCGCCTTTGTTTGCTGAAATCCCTCCAGCCAATATTCAAAAATTACTGGTACGGTTTGAAGAAAAGCAGGTTCAAATTGGCCAAGAAATCGTTAAGCAAGGTGATCACGGTGATAGCTTTTATGTGATAAAAGAGGGCCGTGCGATCGTTACTCAAAGCACTGGCAATAAAGAAAAAACCGTGGCTGCACTGCAGACAGGTGATTGTTTTGGTGAAGATGCCTTAATCGCAGAAAATGTTCGCAACGCTACGGTAACCATGGCAAGTAATGGTTCATTAATGGTTTTGGGCAAAGAAGACTTCGATAAATTATTGAAAAAACCCATCATTAAATCATTAACCTTGGATGAGTTGTATATTCAAATGGACGAAGGCGATGCGGGAACAGTCATCATCGATGTCCGCCACCCGCAAGAGTTTCGCAGTGATCGCTTAAAAGGCAGTGAAAATGTACCACTCAATCATTTAAGAGAGAAATTAAAAACGATGAGTAAAGATTTTCAGTATGTTGTTTGTTGCGACAGCGGAAGACGCAGCGAAGTTGCAGCCTACATAATGACCGAGTCAGGTTTTAATGCAGCCTGTTTAATTCGTTAAGCAACCATAATATTGTTCACTTAGAGCTCATTTTCTTAAAGATTATCCGACTCATTTGCTAAGTATTGAGCTACTCCCTCTGGGGTAGCGTCCATTCCCTTATCGCCTTTATTCCAACCTGCCGGACACACTTCTCCATGGGCTTCATGGAATTGCAATGCTTCAACTAAACGTACTAGCTCATCAATATTACGCCCAAGAGGTAAATCGTTTATTATTTGTGAACGCACAACACCTTGTTTATCAATAATAAATGCACCGCGTAAAGCCACACCACTGTCTGTTTCAACATCGTAAGCTTTGACAATTGCATGATCGATGTCAGCAGCAAGAGTGTACTTAACTGGGCCGATTCCACCTTGATTAATTGGCGTATTACGCCAAGCATTGTGAGCAAAATGAGAATCAATGGATACACCCACTACTTCTACTCCTAACTGAGTTAGGGCATCCATGCGGTGATCTAGTGCAATTAATTCAGATGGGCAAACAAAAGTAAAATCTAACGGATAAAAGAAAACCAAACCGTATTTACCATTAATTGCTTCAGAAAGGCAGAATTCATCGACCATCATGCCGCTCCCCAATACAGCAGGAACGGTAAAATCTGGTGCCTTCTTACCCACTAATACACTCATTTCATTTTCCTTGTCTTAGATAATCGTTGATTTTATGATCATGATTTTAGCGCTCATTTAGCTCAACGCCTAATCATGCTTTAATCTATTAAAAGAAAAGATGGAGCCTAACCTTGGGCTCTATTATGATGACAAAAGATCTAAGCCGTTAACAATAAATATAAGGAACTCGTTACGCTGTGCGCTCACCCCGAAACAAACTTACTTTAGCTGTTGCAGTGTCCATAGCAGTACATGGCTTATTGTTCATTAAAGGTGAACCAGCAAAACCTTATTTATCTGAGAGGTCGATTATCCATGCTCGTCTCGATAAACAAAATCGCGAGCTTGTACAACAACAACAAGCTGGCCAGATATCGCAACAACAAGACGATAAAATATCTGAAGCAAGCCAGCCCACAGAGCAAATCGTTGAACCGGTAAATGAGCCTACTCAACCACAATTAACAGAGCCGGTTACAGCCCAACCAGTATTAGAAGAAACACAACCAGAAACCAAAACTGAAAACCCGCCAGAGCCAAAGCCAGAAACAGTTGTTAGCACCGAATCGACAGCAGACAAAAAAACAACAAACGCTAAAGCTAAAAAAGAACCCGCATTAGAGGAATTAACTGAAGATCAAATAAAGCCTCAACAACAACAAAAAAACCAAATAAGCAGCGATAGTCGCGCTCAAGTGGAAGCTTTAGAAGGCAGTGAAGACCCTACCTATACATCTTATCGTAAAGTATTGAGCCAATATTTAGCGCAACGTCTCGAAGCACAACCCAGCTTAAAAGGACGGGTACGTCTAAAGATAAAATTGGAATATGGTTCGTTTGCCACACGCGTAAATATTATTGAATCCAGCGGCAACGCTAATCTTGATGATTGGGCCAGAAAAGCTGCCTTGGCCGCCAACCCCTATCCTAAGATACCAGCAGAAATCGGTTCGACGTTTGAGTTTTCACCTACCCTGCAATTGGGCGAAAAAACACCGTAACCTTCCCTTCACACACTCACCGTAATGTAGTAATTCAACATTTATTACAAGCATAAAAAAAGCCACCCTTAAATAAATAAGGATGGCTTCTTTTTTAGAACAATCAGCTTACAGAGCAAGCTGATCTAACCGTCTCGATTAAGACTCTCGATTAAGAGAATTGGTTAGAAGTGTTCTTAGCGCCGCCAGCTTTAAGAGCGTTTTCGCCAGCAAAGTATTCTTTGTGGTCGTCGCCCATGTCTGAACCAGACATGTTCTGGTGCTTAACGCAAGCGATACCTTGACGGATCTCTTTACGCTGTACGCCAGCAACATAACCCAACATACCTTGCTCACCGAAGTACTCTTTAGCCAAGTTATCAACAGACAATGCAGTTGTGTGATAAGTCGGTAGAGTGATCAAGTGGTGGAAAACGTTCGCTTCACGAGAAGTATCCGCTTGGAAAGTCTTAACGCGAGCATCAGCACGTGCAGACAATTCTGAATCATCGTACTTAGCATTCATAAGATCAGCACGATCGTATGCAGAAACGTCTTCGCCTGCTTCAACCATTGCATCAAAAGTCTGCTGACGGAAGTTTAGCGTCCAGTTGAAAGATGGAGAGTTGTTATAAACAAGTTTCGCATCTGGGTGTACTTTACGTACTTGGTCCATCATGCCAGCGATCTCGTGTACAGTCGGAACTGCAGTCTCGATCCACAACAAGTCAGCACCTGCATTGATAGCTTCGATACAATCGAATACGCAACGCTCATGGCCAGTACCTTCACGGAACTGGTATAGACCAGAAGGAAGACGCTTTGGACGAACCAATTTGCCATCACGGCTGATTAGAACATCGCCAGGAGCTGTTTCTTCAGGAGTTACTTCTTCAACGTCTAGGAAAGAGTTGTATACATCGCCCTGGTCGCCTTTTTCTTTAACAACAGCGATTTCTTTAGTAAGACCAGCACCTTCAGAGTCAGTACGAGCACAGATTAAACCGTTGTCGATACCTAGCTCTAGGAAAGCGTAACGCAAAGCGCGGATTTTAGAATGGAAGTCAACGTGTGGAACCGTTACTTTACCATCTTGGTGACCACATTGCTTTTCATCAGCAACTTGGTTTTCGATCTGTAGGCAACAAGCACCTGCTTCGATCATTTGCTTAGCCATCAAGTAAGTCGCTTCAGCGTTACCGAAACCAGCATCGATATCAGCAATGATAGGTACGATGTGAGTCTGGTGAGCGTCGATTTTAGCTTGAACAGCTGCTTTTTCGCTTTCTGGAGCTGCGTCTAGTTCACGGAAAAGACCGCCTAGTTCACGAGCGTCAGCTTGACGAAGGAAGGTGTATAATTCTTTAACCAAAGAAGCAACAGAAGTCTTCTCGTGCATAGATTGGTCAGGAAGAGGACCGAACTCAGAACGTAGAGCAGCAACCATCCAACCAGAAAGGTATAGGTATTTACGTTCAGTAGTACCGAAATGCTTCTTAATAGAGATCAACTTCTGCTGACCTACAAAACCGTGCCAGCAACCTAAAGACTGAGTGTACTTAGTCTTATCTTTGTCGAAAGCAGCCATGTCAGCATTCATGATGTCAGCAGTATACTGAGCAATGTCTAGACCGGTTTTGAATTTGTTTTGAGCGCGCATGCGAGCAACTGATTCTGGGTTGATAGATTCCCAAGAGTTACCACCCGCTTCGATAGCGGTTGCTGCGTTTTTAATTTCGTCTTGATAAGCTGACATGTGTCAATCCTTCAATTATGTGAGTGGAGGCCGATGCCTATATCGTAGCGTGTCTCAACGCATCTAGCCTTTTTGCTACGATGGTTATAGTAGAGAAATTAGCACCATAATTAAAATCAATAAGGTGTATACCTATTATTTATCTACTGAATACCGTTATATATTTAGGCCGTGCTTACTTTATCAGCCTAGAACAATAAAAGTGACTTTTTTGTACTCATTTTCTCTATTTTTTACACTCGTCACGCTGCTTATCAATTTTACAGCGAATATTTTTCTGTAATTTCATCATGCTAACGTTATAAACACCTTCATCGGTTAGCTTTTGACGAATATCAATGATTTCAGCTTCTAACTTTGCGGTATCGCGAGATGATAGTTTAAACATCTTTTCTCGTGGAACACCGCGCGTATTATTTTCTACTTTGCGGTAAAACATGTTCGTTTTAACAAAAATATCTTCACGTAAAAATTGCCCAACTTCCATGGGGATAGTGTCTAACCTTGAAATAACTTGAAGGGTCATCTGCGATAACGGATAGTCAACAATAGACCCTCTTTTTAACCCTTGCCCTAAATTAAACATGTTAAAGCCCACGAGAGGTGTCATAAACATATCTGCCTCAGCTAAGTTATACGCACCCGCCGCACCGGATATATTTTGTACAGGCAATAGTTGAGTCTCAAAAGCATTAAACAAGGCGTTATGATTTACGTCTTCTATTACAGCAGCGGCGGTTGCTTGTGCATTAAACAAATTATTGAGTCGCGGTTGACCTGGGGTGCGGTTAAACAAATAATTAAAACCAATCGGAATCACCCCAACAACATGATAGTTACCCTGCACCATCTTTTTATGAGCGTGCGTACTGGCTAAAACTTGCAACAAATACTTCATGTGTCGACGACTAGGAACACCACCGAGGGATTCGATAGAGCCGGTAAAGTCATTAAACTGTTTCGCTTTTGCACCACTCATTATCGAGGTGTCGCAGTGCCCTTCTTTTAATTTATCAACCACATCCTGCTCATTTGTATAAGCCTCTACTTTTAAGCTGATGCCATAATGTTTCATGCGCAGAGCTTGATCAATCGTACTGGCATAAATAGGCCCCTGTTTACCCAATACATCCCAGACGCAAGTTGTCCTGGGAGGAATTTCACCATCAATCAGCATATGAGAATAGAGTTTTTTGAGAGCCCGGATACGAGACTGCAATGTTCGTCCTTGATCCATTGATCGAGCACGTAATTCATCGTCTGTAAGTTTTTTAGCAACCGCAACATTTGAGACCATTCCGCCCATAAGGCAAAGTGATAATGAGAGCAGCAGCGATGAGAATGTTTTCATTATTATTATTCCTTATCGGCACTATCCAAAGGCTAGCATAGCGATAAATATCGCTGCTAGCACTCTTTACCTGAGAATAATATTAGTAATTAAACGACAATAATTATTAACGTTTGATTACTGAATGGGTGTTGCAGTTAGGTTGGTTGTTAAATTTAAGTTTTGCATAACCACGCCATAAAAGACAGTTTGCGGGGTGGCAATATCTGGATGCTTAAGCTGTACAGCGTCGATATTTAGTTCTTTAAAAGAGATATTACCCTTTACGGCAAAGCCTAAAGGTCTCAGTGCTTCCTGTTCTTCCGTTGGCGAGGCAACATAACTATAACTATTGCCTCGAATAGGATCATCAACAGTTCCTATGTTGTCATAAATCAGTTCATCACCGAAGTCACCAGAAACCCCGTTCACATCATCTTCGTCAGTTTTCTTGAGCACTTTTGTTTCATATACGTCAATGCTTAAGTTAGCCTGGAATCCATAATCGTTCGTATCACTCGTGCCCCTGCCATCATTAGTACTGTAGTTATCAAAAATAATTTGAGTTCCACTATCACTAATATATTCCCCTGACCCTGCACTCGTCTCAACACGGTTATTTTCCCACGTTAATCTGTTTCTTGCCGTTGCTGTTCCATCAGTAGTTGAGCCTGCATTAGCAAACGCGGCTTTAAGCGCAATAGTCATCCCTTGCTCACCGCGATCCTCCCAGCGGCCACCGGAACTACCGCAACTAGCTTCATCTGCTGCACTAGCACCAACGCATACTTGGCCTGCCCCGCCTGGCATAATCGCCAAAGAAGATCCTTGTTCAAAACGTTCAAGTTTTACACGCCCCAGGCTTCTGCCAGAATTTTTGTCTCCCCAACGAAGATTAGCAATGTCCATCGTGCTCCACTGCTCGCCTCGGTTAATTTTTAGTCCATCAGCTTCCACATCAAAAGTAATATCTCGCAGGTGAATATCGTATTTCACATCTGTAGCCCAGATACCCTGGCCGTTTTCGTCAACTGATAAACCGATATTGGTATTGCTAAAATAATAATCCCCATCAATACGAATACCGCCACCATCAGCACCACCCGCTGTAATCTCGGTATAACCATCAAGATCGAAATCCATCGCTTGGTATACCTCAAGTGATAGCAATAATTCTGCCCCACCTTGCAGGGGTGCATCGCTATCTCCAACTTTTAAGCCATCAATACTATAAGAACCTTTTAAATTCGAAATACCGATCGCAAGGGTTTTGTCGCGGACATCAATGGTGGTATCGGCTGAACCAAAGGATTTAATACCACTAAAAATAACGCGACGACCATCATCAATATACGATAAATCAGCATTGGCTAAATTCCACTGAGCCGCAATGCTTATCCCTTCACTGTTAGCATCTAAATCTTGATAAAAACTTTCGGCATAACTTTTAATTTCATCAGGCATTGCATCAAAATCAGGCTGAGTGATACCTGGGTATAGTTGAAAACGGTTATAACGATCATTAATAGCGTCGTCATTTAACAAGAAATCTAATTCGATACCGCCCAAAGATCTGGAGCTGTCACCAATTAATAATTTACCGGCATTAAAAGCCCCTTCCAATTCATCAAACCCCAAAGCGATATGATAAGACTGAAGGTCAAGTGTTAAATTAGTAACATTTAAGAAACCACTAAAGTCTCCCATAAGGAGTGAATTGCCATTACCCGCATTGTCATAATCGGTAAATCGAACAAAATTGTCAGGGTTAGAAAGAATACTGACCTGAGAATGCATTGTTAAACCTTGGTCACCAGAACGTCCGCCAGCGAAAACCTGTAAATCGGCAGAAAGAGCCAATTCACCGGCCAACTCACCTAAACTAACACCAGCAAAGCTCAATGCACCTGTTGAGAAACTAAAATCAAGCTCGTTAAAACCAAAATCTAATCCAGTACGGGTAAATCCTTTGGTATTATCAATGGCGTCATATTCCAACGTAAAGCGATCAACAGTGGCATTAAAGGCGATATTGTTAAATGACAATGCATTGCCATTAGTTTGCCAAATCATATCGGCGTTAGATATCCCTGCAGCAAAACTCCCCTCTAAACCACCCAGCGGCATACCGATGATGGTGAAGTCGACGATTGACTCAAAATTGAGAGTTAAATTACCAAAACTACCAGATGAGTTATTAATCGTTATCGCATCTATGTAAAGCTGGGTAGGATTAATCGTGGTTTGTACCGACAAAGCACCATCCGCTGTTACATCTAACACATACTTTTGGCTGGAGCTGGCATTTATGTCATTTTGTGATGAAATTCGTAAGCCTTGAATATTCAAACTGTTACTATCATCGGTATAACTTAAATTCCCAATATTAACTAATTGGCTCTGCTCAATGGTTAACCCAGACTGGCCCTGAACATTCGATAAGCTGGTATCGCTTAAACTTTGTAAAGCTAGAGCTGGAAAAGATAAAAACATGCCAGCTGTGTAGAGGAATAATCTTTTAATCATCATATTAATTACCCCCTATGGATTTCCGGTTGGAAACAGCAAAACGTTACCGCGTAAGTTAACATCTCCGTTAACCTTTACGTTCAATATATCTGTCTGCACAAAATTAGCATCTGTAGGTCTAGCCTTGTTACTGTTAGCCAACGTAAAGCTCACATTTGAATAATTCACTTTATTAGGCAAACCGACTTCAAATACATCAGCATCAAATATTGCACCGTCACCTTCGAAACCACTGTTTATAGGGCGAGTTTTAAGAGTAAGACCTTCGAACGAAAAACGACCTCTAATATTATCCAGCACCAACCAACCTGAACTTGCACCATCACCAGAATTAACCGCTATTCTTGCACCACATCGCTTATCTGTTGAACTAGCAGTACAGTTTTTCTGCCAGATACCGGGGTTAGAAGCATCAGCAGTATTATTAAGCGGCCCACCGGATTCATTTATGGTGATATCGCCCGATAGATAAACTCCACCTTGACCCAATACTTGCTGCAATTCATTTTCTGCAAGGGGTTCTAGCGCATGAGTATTTGCTATTAAGAAAATGTTTGTACTTAACACCATAGAAAAAACCAATGCCGGTGTATGCTTTATTATTATTTTCATATCTCTGTCTCTCTATTACAAATCACGGCTTCTAACTTCTAAATATTGAATTTGTAAATTTGTAATGGTCGAACTCCCAAAGCTGGTGCCACCCACAGTTACATCATCTATGCGTATATCTGCTCTAGGCCCAGAAGTATAAAACTCGTTTAACTCAGTAAAACCACCACTGCCTGCAGAGCAGCCTCCGCTTACGTTAACCGAAGCACACTTGCCTTGTAATGAAGCGACATCAAACACAAACTGACCTTCAGAAAGCACCTCAAAAGTAACCGGTTGGAAATCACCACTCCCTAATTGCGCAGTGATATCGACACCGCTAAAGGTAACTGTTTCACCGCAATTATTACCCGCCGCGTCGCATGCAAAAAAATCAATTTGAGGGGTATTAATATTAAAGGCAATTTCACCTTCAGTACGGCCGTTGCCTCCCCACAATCTTAGATAAGAGCCATCTATCGACAACTTTTGCACATGAGCTTCTAATGACTGTGCACGATTACCATCAATCTCTAGGTCAAAACGAATTCCCATATCTGGTCGTTCAGATAAACGACTGCCATTAAGTGTTTTAGGCGCGGCAAACTCAAATACCGCTTTATTGGCAACACCGACATCGTTACCGTCTATTAGCTCTAAATTAAACGGATTGGTTAAGCGGCCAATATTGACAGGGTTGTTAATCACATTGGCACCCTGATTACTGTCTGCACCGGCGATATAAAGCTGCGAAATACTGAGCACAACATCCCCGCCAGAAGACGTTTTCAAACCACCAATATCAAAGGTATTACCCCCATCAACGGATTCACCGGCCTCAAATACAAAGTCTTCTAATACAATACCTATCCCAGCGCCATCAACATGACTAAGTTCGGTGTCTTCGAGTGAAATAAGATCGGATAACACCACATTAGAACTTAATGACACAGTCATAAAAACTAGTAATTTAATATTTGGGATCATATTAGTTACCCCCAAAATAAGGATCGATGTATTTGGTTCGTTGACGATCTGTACCTGTTAAGGCTTGTTCTAACGTAACTTCAAGTCCACCATTTGGAACATTAAGAAAAACACCCTGAGTAGTTTGAGTTTGCGTATTGCCATCTTTCCAAGTGATGGGCTTGGTTTGAAAGCCAACGAACAACCCTTCAGAAAAATCAAAAGTACCATCATTTCTCTTTTTACCGACATCAAGAGAATTGTAAGTATTTAAGTCAAAACACACATCAATACCTGCAGCTAGACAGTTTCCTGCTGTAATTTCTGCTCTGCGGCAGCCAAATCCGCTATCTACACAGTCTAGCCCCCCGATATTCAATCCTGCTGCAATTGATAATACAAACCTATCTACGCCTCGGGTTGGAACAATATCAAAGGTCTCACCATTTTTAATACCTACTTCACTTGCTCTGATATTATTAGGAGTACCGTTACTGTTAACCAATACCGCACTGGCTTCGATCGGGCTGTTACCCAGCAGAGCCGCTGTTAGATCAGCCAAGCCGTTGTCTGCATTTGAAAGCCCGGATGCGGTATCTCTAATATCGATATTAATATCACCCGTAAGTGACTGTATGCTGCCAGAGAGCACACCCTTAGCACCGGCAAAACCCAAGCGTAAACCTACTAAATCTTGTTTGCCGTTATTGTCTTCAAAAGCTAATTCAATGAAGGGGTCTTGAATTTCAAATGGAGAAATCGAACCATCGTTATTAATCTTACCCAATGCAAAATCATTAATTTTAATATCTGAACCAGCTGAACCATTGCGCTCGTAGTTACCAAGCTCCAGTAAATCTGAATTTAATAAAGTTTTAACTTCAAGGCCTAATGTTATTTTTGTGTAATCTAAATTATTCAACGCGCTACGATCAATATTAATAAAAGCCTGGCCGATTGTTTCAGACATTTCACTTTCATTAATAGGAACTAGCTGTGCATTACTGTTAAACATAAACAGTAATAAAAATAGCGTTTTTGAGAGAATTTTTAACATCGCTTACCCATTCTGTACGTTTTTTACCAACGTATGATCAGTAATTAAATTACTTTTATTTATTTTTTTTATATGAGTAATAGATATAGCAATTCAGCAAAAGGCAGTAAATTAAAAGCGACGTTTCTAGTACTTGAGTACGTCAGATAATTTTTTTGTTTACATAAAGACAACAAAAAAGACGTAAATCACTTTTCTGCAGACGAAAAAAAACCCTAACAGGGCTACCTGTTAGGGCTTTTAG